>BNJT01001159.1_pt1:0-130000 | contig 131927 bp, 171 predicted proteins | sample 8540491 | NCBI WGS metagenome assembly BNJT01 (sample SAMD00202455, study PRJDB9452) | human saliva metagenome | host: Homo sapiens | reverse complement strand
TAACTCGGGGTTCGAATCTCGTGGGGACGCCAAATAAAGATAACTTTATTATCTTCTGTTCTTTAACAACCAGGAAACAAGCTGAAAAACTGAAGAGACTTTCAAGTCCTTTTAAGGATAAGAAAAAGTCTGAGTAAGAATAAAATCTTGATTGAACAAAAGCAATCAAGTGTTTAGTTGAAAACACAACATCAAGAATTTTTTTGAGGTTGTATAGTTAAGTGACTAAGCGTACAAGGTGGATGCCTTGGCAATCAGAGGCGATGAAGGACGTGCTAATCTGCGAAAAGCTTGGATGAGTCGATAAGAGGCGTTTAATCCAAGATGTCCGAATGGGGAAACCCAGTAGATGAAGAATCTACTATCACTTACTGAATACATAGGTAAGTGAGGCAAACCGGGAGAACTGAAACATCTAAGTACCCTGAGGAAAAAGAAATCAACCGAGATTTCGTTAGTAGCGGCGAGCGAACGCGAAGGAGCCTGTTAGTGATAATGACAGAGACAGAGGAACAAGCTGGGAAGCTTTAGGGATACAGGGTGATAGCCCCGTACTCGAAGTCCAGGTCATGGTACTAAGCTAACGACAAGTAGGGCGGGACACGTGATATCCTGTTTGAAGATGGGGGGACCATCCTCCAAGGCTAAATACTCCTGATTGACCGATAGTGAACCAGTACTGTGAAGGAAAGGCGAAAAGAACCCCGGTGAGGGGAGTGAAATAGAACCTGAAACCTTGTACGTACAAGCAGTGGGAGCCCTTTAGGGGTGACTGCGTACCTTTTGTATAATGGGTCAGCGACTTATATTTTGTAGCGAGGTTAACCGAATAGGGGAGCCGAAGGGAAACCGAGTCTTAACTGGGCGAATAGTTGCAAGGTATAGACCCGAAACCCGGTGATCTAGCCATGGGCAGGTTGAAGGTTGGGTAACACTAACTGAGGACCGAACCGACTAATGTTGAAAAATTAGCGGATGACTTGTGGCTGGGGGTGAAAGGCCAATCAAACCGGGAGATAGCTGGTTCTCCCCGAAATCTATTTAGGTAGAGCCTTGAGCGGACACCTTCGGGGGTAGAGCACTGTTTCGGCTAGGGGTCCATCCCGGATTACCAACCCGATGCAAACTACGAATACCGAAGAGTGATACTCAGGAGACACACGGCGGGTGCTAACGTCCGTCGTGGAGAGGGAAACAACCCAGACCGCCAGCTAAGGTCCCAAAGTCTATATTAAGTGGGAAACGAAGTGGGAAGGCTTTAGACAGCTAGGATGTTGGCTTAGAAGCAGCCATCATTTAAAGAAAGCGTAATAGCTCACTAGTCGAGTCGGCCTGCGCGGAAGATGTAACGGGGCTCAAATATAGCACCGAAGCTGCGGCATCAGACGAAAGTCTGTTGGGTAGGGGAGCGTTCTGTAAGCGGATGAAGGTGAATCGAGAGGTTTGCTGGACGTATCAGAAGTGCGAATGCTGACATAAGTAACGATAAAACGGGTGAAAAACCCGTTCGCCGGAAGACCAAGGGTTCCTGTCCAACGTTAATCGGGGCAGGGTGAGTCGGCCCCTAAGGCGAGGCTGAAAAGCGTAGTCGATGGGAAACGGGTTAATATTCCCGTACTTGGATAAACTGCGATGTGGGGACGGAGCAGGTTAGGGTTATCGCACTGTTGGATATGTGCGTTTAAGTTTGTAGGTGGGAAGTTTAGGCAAATCCGGACTTCTATTAAACACTGAGAGATGATGACGAGGCTCTACGGAGCTGAAGTAACCGATACCACACTTCCAGGAAAAGCCACTAAGCTTCAGGTTTATCTAAACCGTACTGAAAACCGACACAGGTGGTCAGGTAGAGAATACTCAGGCGCTTGAGAGAACTCGGGTGAAGGAACTAGGGCAAAAATAGCACCGTAACTTCGGGAGAAGGTGCGCCGGCGTAGATTGTAGTCCCTTGCGGGATGAAGGTTGAACCGGTCGAAGATACCAGCTGGCTGCAACTGTTTATTAAAAACACAGCACTCTGCAAACACGAAAGTGGACGTATAGGGTGTGATGCCTGCCCGGTGCTGGAAGGTTAATTGATGGTGTAATCGAAAGAGAAGCTCCTGATCGAAGCCCCAGTAAACGGCGGCCGTAACTATAACGGTCCTAAGGTAGCGAAATTCCTTGTCGGGTAAGTTCCGACCCTGCACGAATGGCATAATGATGGCCAGGCTGTCTCCACCCGAGACTCAGTGAAATTGAAATCGCCGTGAAGATGCGGTGTACCCGCGGCTAGACGGAAAGACCCCGTGAACCTTTACTATAGCTTGACACTGAACATTGAATTTTGATGTGTAGGATAGGTGGGAGCCTTTGAAGCAGTCACGCCAGTGATTGTGGAGGCGTCCTTGAAATACCACCCTTTAACGTTTGATGTTCTAACGAAGATTACGAAACGTGGTCTCGGACAGTGTCTGGTGGGTAGTTTGATCTGGGGCGGTCTCTCCCAAAGAGTAACGGAGGAGCACGAAGGTTTGCTAATGACGGTCGGACATCGTCAGGTTAGTGCAATGGTATAAGCAAGCTTAACTGCGAGACAGACAAGTCGAGCAGGTACGAAAGTAGGTCATAGTGATCCGGTGGTTCTGAATGGAAGGGCCATCGCTCAACGGATAAAAAGGTACCCGGGGATAATAGGCTGATACCGCCCAAGAGTTCATATCGACGGCGGTGTTTGGCACCTCGATGTCGGCTCATCACATCCTGGGGCTGAAGTAGGTCCCAAGGGTATGGCTGTTCGCCATTTAAAGTGGTACGCGAGCTGGGTTTAGAACGTCGTGAGACAGTTCGGTCCCTATTCGCCGTGGGCGTTGGAGAATTGGTTGGGGCTGCTCCTAGTACGAGAGGACCGGAGTGGACGCACCACTGGTGTTCCGGGTTGTGTCGCCAGACGCATTGCCGGGTAGCTAAGTGCGGAAGAGATAAGTGCTGAAAGCATCTAAGCACGAAACTTGCCAAGAGATGAGTTCTCCCAGATTTAAAAATCTGTAAGGGTTGTTTAAGACTAAGACGTAGATAGGCATGGTGTGTAAGCGAGTGCGAGCCGTTGAGCTAACATGTACTAATTGCCCGAGAGGCTTAACTATACAACGCTCAAGGGTTTTGGGTGTTGAGAAGACGAAAGAAACTCAGAGAAGAAAGAGAAGAAGAAAGTTTTGAAGGTTATCAGCTTGTTTGGTTGTGAGCGCTAGAGATAGCGGAACAGAGAGAGAGAAAAGTTATTAAAGGAATAATCCTGGCGGCGATAGAGCGGTGGTCCCACCTGACCCCATACCGAACTCAGAAGTGAAACGCCGATGCGCCGATGGTAGTGTGGGGTTTCCCCATGTGAGAGTAGGACACCGCCAGGTACTGAATGTAGAACCCCGAGCTGAATGGCTTGGGGTTTTTTTGTTTTTCTATATCATTTCTTTATTTATTTTTTTAATTAGTACATTACTTATCTTATTGCGTTTCTAAATGGGACAAATTTTTGCCTAGAACACATCTAAACATTCTAAATTTTTCAAAGAAGTATACTCCTTTTTACTTGATATTGACATATCAAGTAAACTTTCTGAATAAAAATTATGGTGACGATTATGGATGATAATTATAAACAAATGCTTTCACAATTATCTAAATCCTGGGAAGATTCAGATTTTTCAATCTATTTTAGAATTAAATAAAGAGAATTTAGATAATAACCTGGTTTTTTTGAAATTGGAGAACTTATAAAAGTCATAGGAAGTGTAGAAATTCATAATTTCATACATATTCAACAAGCTATTGTATTATTAAATTATATTTACTCTGATTTGAAAAAAATGGATATTTATCTGAAATAAATGATAATTTTTTTAAAGATTAAGAACCATGCTTTTAAATCTAATAAACTAAGGAATCAAATGTTTTTAAATTATAAAAAAATTACTTATTTTTTTAGTGCAATATTTGCTTTGTCAGCTTGCTCATCAGGCTTACATGTTTGGTATAACTCTTCGCCACAAAAATGCAAGATTAATCTGCGGAGGACAGTTTGTTGGCTATACTCCTTATAATGCCTATTATGATATTTCAGAACAAGATATCCAAAGAGGCGTTATTCAGGTACAACCTTGTCAAGCTGTTTGGGTTGGGGGAGCTGTTGAGCAATATCGAAATCAATTCCCTGTAACTTCTACAAGCCATTCTTATGCTCTTACAGCTGTGAGTGCTAATGTGACAAGTGCAGATGTTCAATTTGATGCTTCTCAAAGTGCGGCTTATAGAGCATATCAACAACAAAAACAATCAGGTTATCCAAAGTGTCGGTCAGAATAGACCAAGAAATACCTTTTGTAATCGAATTGGTAACCAAGTTTTTTGTAATACTTATTAAGGAATCAAAATGAAAAAGTTACTTCCAGTAATGGCAATTGCTTTATTTATATCAGGCTGTGAGAGTAGTGTAAATCTGCCTAATACAAATGTGTCTAATGTTGTTTCGCAACCTCAGCAAACCTCTCAGTTCAGTGAGGGGGATTTAAAGAAAATTGGGGTTGCTGGTGTTATAGCAGCTACATATAGTAAAAACGTGTCCCCAAAAAAATAGCGTATAAGTGGCAGAAATTTATAGATGAGAGTTTAAGTAAAAACTTTACGTGATATGGGACAGCCTGAGCAAAAACTATGTTAAAGAGTATTTTTTTTGGTCATTTATTACGTCCTTATATGATAGAAAAATAATGTTCCGTTGGTTAAAGATAATTTTATTAAGCTTTTATAATATGGTTCTATCAGACTCCAAATTAGAGAAAGCTGTACTCAGCGCCTCTAAAAAAACATGTAGATGCAGAAGGATTTAGGTGTGATATTTCTTCATTTAAAAAAATGCAGAACAAGGATTCAAAAAAATTTTATAGCAGCTAAAAACTCATTAATATTCTGAATTTATTCGTATAGTTGCATTAACTTAAAAAGCCGCATATTTTTATATGCGGTTTTTTTATGTCATTAGAAATGATATAAAAAAATATTATTATTAGCTTTTAATGGAAAAGCTTTTTGCCAGATGCGGTAGAAAGTTAGGCTGTTTTTTTACGTAGAGAATATATAAAAAGGAGTTTATCCCAAATATTTGGGGATAGACTCCTTTAATCTTTTTAAGAAAAGAGTTTATTCCATAAAGAACAAACAAACTCTCTTTCTTCTGCAAACGCCGAATCATCAACAATGACAGGATTTCCTAATAAGTTCAGGTGATGAATTTTATTACGTAGTGTCACGTAGCAGGATTTGAGCTTTTCACATTCTGTTAGAGAAATAATGTGATATTCTGCCATTGAATCAAAGATGCGGACGTTATCAGACCATTTGGTTAATATTGGATTAGCTGGGGCATTCGCAAGCATCAGATACTGGGCAATAAATTCAATATCAGTAATGCCGCCACGATCGGTTTTGATATTAAAAAAGCCGTCTTTTGTATGAGATAAATGTTCGTACATTTTTTCACGCATGTCTCTTACTTCGATTTTTAGCTGATTAATATCTCTTTGAGCAGAAAGTACATTACAGCGAATTTTTTCAAATTCTGCTTTTAATTCAGTTTCACCAAAAATAGCACGACTACGGACAAGCGCTTGCTTTTCCCAAGTCCATGCTTCATTGAGTTGATAGTTTTCAAATGCTTGAAGTGAACAGCCTAATAAGCCCGCATCGCCTGAAGGACGTAATCGCATATCAACATCGTAAAGTACGCCTGCACTGGTGTTCATACTAAAAATGCTGACAATTTTTTGAGCCAATCTTAAATAGAATTGATTGCTATCAATGGACTTCTTCCCACCAACAGTCACTCCTTCAACAGCTTGATATAAAAAGACTAAATCCAAATCAGATTTATAACCGAGTTCAATTCCGCCTAATTTACCGTAGCCAATAACTAAAAAGCCTTTTTCAGTTTTATCTACAAGATGTTCGGGGACCCCAAATCGTTGACTGACTTGTTGCCAAGCAAAATTGACAACGGCATCAATGATTGCTTCTGCCAGATAAGTGAGATGATCGCTCACTTTCATAACAGGCAATACGCCGAGAATATCGGCGGCTGCAACACGTAATAAAATAGATTGTTTAAATTGGCGTAAACCGTCAATAAATTGTTCTTCATCGTCTTGCGGTAATCGCAGCATATATTGCTTTCAATTCATCAGGATACTGTGTGAACGGCAATGGATTACGTAGCGCTTCAGTATTTAATAATTCATCGAGTAGAATAGGGTGACGAGCCACTTGTTCGGCAATCATCTGGGATTGCGCACATAGTTCAATAAGCTGCTCAATGGCTTGAGGATTTTCTAAGAGCAATTCCAAATAAGTCGTTCTACTCGCAATTTTATCGACAATATTGAGAATGCGTGGCAATAAAGTGCGGTAATTTTTTTGCTCAAATATTTGGGTGAAGATATTTGGCAATAAGTGAGCTAAAACTTCTCGACCTCGAGAGCCAATAACACGGCGCGCAAGCCCCATCTTTGAATTGAATAAGTTTATCTAAGATATCGGAAATCGCGTCTTCATCAATGTGATTATCGACCAGCATTTGTTCAATATCATCGAGATCACTTTCTAAAAAATCAATCCACTGATTATTGTCATCGCTACGTTCATCTTTTTCTTCACCAATTAATGCATCAAAAACTGACCGCACTTTTTGTTGGTGTGCCTGTAATGTTTGATAGAAATCATCCCAGTTTTCAATTGGATAAGATTTTATCGTAGCCTGATTGTTCTCATCTAAATAAGTGTATTCTCGACAAGCGACCATTAATCTAAGACGATTTTCTTCATCTGTTGGAAGTAGTTGCGTTTGTTGATCATCAATGGCTTGTAGCACGTTTTCAGTACGACGAAGGAAAGATATAAGCGTCTCTTAATTCATGGTATTGTTGAGGCGTAATTAAACCGAGATCTCGTATTTCAGGGAGAAGTTTAAGCAATTCATGTTGTTGGAGTTTGATCTCACGTCCACCGCGAATTAGCTGAAAAACTTGCACAATAAATTCGATTTCTCGAATCCCGCCTGCGCCTAACTTAATATTGTCTTTTAAGCCACGACGACGCACTTCACGCTCGATTTTACCTTTCATTTCACGTAAAGCTTGAATCACACTAAAATCAATATAGCGTCGATACACAAAGGGGCGAAGTAATTGCTGCAAGGTTTTTACATTGGGATCTTGCTCATCGGCTCCTAAAATACGCCCTTTGATCATGGCATAGCGTTCCCAGTCTCGCCCTTGATCTTGGTAATACTGTTCCATTGCAGAAAAACTTAAGGCTAGCGCACCGCTGTCACCAAAAGGGCGAAGGCGCATATCCGTACGATAGACAAAACCATCAGGCGTGAATTGATCTAAAGCATTGATCAGACGTTGTCCTAAACGGGTAAAAAATTTGGCGTTGTCAATGGCTCGTCTTGCACCAACGGTTTCTCCCTGTGAAGGGTAGGTAAAAATTAAATCAATATCAGAGGAGAAATTTAGTTCAAAACCACCTAATTTTCCCATGCCAAGAATATAGAGTTGCTGTGGGTTGCCATTTTCATCGCAAGGCGTGCCCATTTCTTCGCAAGCTTGTTTGTACAGCCAATCTCTCGCACCAATGATAAGACTCTCAGCAAGTTGAGAAAGACGAATAAAAATTTCTTCTACGGTGGCAAGATTCAAGCTTTGACAGAAACTAAGTTTTGCCATTTCTTGATTACGAAAATTTCGTAGCGTTTTGTAAAGCTGTTCTTCGTTTTGGATAGTGGAGAGTTGGTCAGCTAAACGGCTAGCATAATGTTGACAATCTGAAAATTGAGGAGGTGTTTGCCACCATTGGGCTAAAAAGTGCGGTTGTTTTTTTAAGACTTTTTCCACGAAATCAGACAGACTGATGGCATAGTTTATTTGTCCGATTGATGTCGTGAAATCTGTTGCGTCTTGCTCGATTTGTTGGGTTATTTCATCAAGATTTATTTCAGGGAAATGTTGGCAAAGCACTTCGCCAAGTTGAATGAGTTTTTCAGTCGAAAGCGGAAGTGAAAGCGCCATAATTTACCCCTTAAAATGTTCGTCAATCTTGCGTAGTACGATTTCTTTGGCCTGTTGCGGTTGTAGACTATCTAGCCAATTTAATGGTGTTTTCCAGCCGCGTAGCCAGGTGATTTGTCGTTTTGCTAATTGTCGAGTTGCACAAATACCGCGGAAGACCATTTCTTCATGATCATAGTCACCTCGTAAATATTCCCACATTTGGCGATAGCCCACACAGCGGATAGAAGGCAAATCAGGATGGAGATCTTCTCGTTGATAGAGTTTTTCAACCTCTTCTTGGAAACCTAATTCGATCATTTTATGGAAACGTTGTTCGATACGTTGATGTAATACCGCACGATCTTCTGGTGCAATAGCGAAATTGTAAAAATTGATAAGGCAATTCTTCGCCTTTTTGTTCGGTTAATTCCGTTAATGATTTGCCCGTTAAATAGAATACTTCTAATGCACGATTAATACGCTGTGAATCATTTGGATTGATACGCTCTGCAGAAATAGGATCAATTTTTTGTAATTCTTGATGAAGAGCAGGCCAGCCAAGTTTTTGCGCTTTTTCTTCAATCTCTAATCGTAACTTTTCATCAGCAGATGGAAGGGGAGAAAGTCCCTTCAATCAATGCTTTGTAATACAACATGGTGCCGCCAACCAAAAGTGGAATTTTAGCCTTGCGCGGTAATATCGGCCATTTCTCTGAGTGCATCGTCACGAAAATTCATCGCAGAATAACTTTCAGCGGGATCTAAAATATCAATTAAGCGGTGAGGGAGCAAGAGCAAGTTCTTCTTTAGAAGGCTTTGCCGTACCAATATCCATGCCTTTATAAATTAATGCAGAATCGACACTGATCACTTCCACTGGCAGGCTTTGACGTAATTGAATAGCAAGATCTGTTTTTCCTGAGGCCGTCGGTCCCATCAGAAAAAGTGCGGTTGGTTTGGAGTCAGTTTTTTGTGTCATATTACAAATCAGTTAAAAAAGGCTGCCAGTTAATCGGTTTCAGTAATGTATTAAATTTTTCTTGATGAGCTTTATTCAGTAAGCGTTCCGTTTCACTTAATAAGCTGACCGCATCCGCTAATACTTGAATCGGTTTCATCTCTAGCGTCTGACAAAGTGCGGTCAGAAAATCAGGCATATTTTCTAGATGTTCAGCAAGTAGGCTCACCACACATTTTTGTAAATTTTGTGTACGTAAAACCGCAGGGCACTTTGTTTAATGTGAGACGTAGCTGGGCTTCATTTTCAATAAATTCAAAACCACTTTGCTGAAAAAAAGCTTTTTGTTTTTGCCATTGTTCAAATTGTTTTTCATCTAAGCGAAAAATAATCGGAATGAGCAACGGTTGTTGTGAAATTTCACCCTTTGTTGTAAGGTTAATTCATAATTTAAGGTTTGCAATTTAGCTAATGACATCAAATAAAACTGCTGATTTTGTTGTAAAAGCAATGCTTTATTTTCAATTAATGCTAATGCGCGTAAATAGCCTGTTTCACTTGTCTGTGGGAGTTGTTCAACGACAGATGTTGTTAAAACTTGAGAATCTTCTGCAGGACGTACTAATTCACCATATAAGCGTTGTTCCGTCTTTGTAGGTTGTTCACGATAACCATATGACGGAACGTACTCACTACGGTTTGAAAAGTGCGGTCGATTTTCTGATTGTTTTTCACGAGGCTGATGATAATTCGAGGCGAAAAATATTTTGCCCTGCCGCTGCACGATTGGGTTTTCGGTTTCATAGTGAGGTTTGATATGAAGCCGAAGGCTCTCTTGCCTCATTCATCGCTGGCACTAAATCCAATTCAGCTTGAGGAATGGCATTGAGCGCATTTGTTACGCCTTGGCAGATAAAATCATGAATTAAACGAGCTTGATGGAAACGAACTTCGTGTTTTGTTGGATGCACGTTGACATCGACATCATGTGGATTGAGGTCGATAAATAGTACAAATGCAGGGTATTGCTCAGTATGCAAATGCTCCGCATAAGCTTGACGAATGGCGTGGGTGATCACTTTATCGCGCACCATTCGTCCATTGATATAGCAATAGCTCAAATCATTTTGAGAACGTGTAAATTCAGGTGTCGCCACCCAGCCAGAAAGATGCAAATCATCATGTTTCCAATCAATGCGTAAGGCATGTTGAACAAAATCATCGCCACAAATGGCGGCAACGCGTTTTAGTTGTTGTTCTTCATTTGCCGCTGGGCGGTATTGTCGAATAATTTTGCCGTTATGAGTGAGCGTAAAAGCGATATTAAATTTTGCTAAAGCAATTCGGCGAATGACTTCATCAATATGAGCAAATTCTGTTTTATCAGTGCGTAAGAATTTACGACGAGCAGGCGTGTTAAAAAAGAGATTCGCCACTTCAACTGTCGTACCGACTGGATGAGACGCGGGTTTAATTGTGGTTTCCATCTCTCGTCCCTGTGCATAGACTTGCCAAGCCTCATTCTGCTCTGCAGTGCGCGAGGTAAGTGTGAGGCGAGAAACTGAGCTGATACTAGCAAGGGCTTCACCGCGGAAACCTAAACTTAAAATGGCTTCGAGATCATCAAGATCGGCAATTTTACTGGTTGCGTGTCGAGCGAGTGCGAGGCTTAATTCCTCTTTAGGAATGCCACTGCCATTATCTCGAATACGAATCAGACTGGCGCCGCCGTTTTCAATATCAATATGAATTTTATTGGCACCAGCATCAAGGCTGTTTTCTACCAATTCTTTCACCACAGAAGCAGGCGTTCGACCACTTCACCTGCGGCAATCTGATTAGCCAGCTGTGGAGAAAGAATTTTGATTGCCATAGGATTCCTTATTTTTCTTTAAGTTTGATTTTTTGCCCAGTCACGACTTTGCCGTTTTTCAATGTTGGGTTCAGTTTTAAAAGACGATTAACCGGTACATTGTATTCACGAGAGATGGCATAGATAGTTTGATCGGCTTTCACTGTATGGTAAAGCGGGGTTTCTTTCTTGCCATTATCTTTCTTCTCATTTCCTTTTGAAGAAGTGTCTTTTTTATCGTTGCCTTTTTTCTCAGGCTCTTTTTTACTCTCGGTTTTTTCTTGTTTTTTATCTTTTTTAGAAACCGCTTTTTCAGCTTCAACAATCTTGCTGTTTTTTCCTTTGTTATCGGCTTTGGCTTTATCATCCGATTTAGGTTTTTTTCTTCTACCTTTTTGCCTTTGCCGTTATCCGGAATTTTAATGGTTTCATTCAACCAAAGTTCTTTACGTTTCAGTTTATTTAACTCAATAATTTCACTGACTTTTACATCATATTTGTTCGCCAGGCTACCAATGCTTTCACCTGGTTTCACTTTATGACGTACGCCGCTGTCTTTGACATCGGAAGTGCGGTCAGATTTTTCGGTGTTTTTCTCTTCTTTTTTAGTTAGTTCTTCCGCTTTTTTGCCTTTGCCATTATCAGGAATCTTAATGGTTTCATTTAACCAAAGTTCTTTGCGTTTCAGTTTATTTAACTCAATGATTTCACTGACTTTGACATCATATTTATTCGCCAGGCTACCAATGCTTTCACCTGGTTTCACTTTATGGCGAATACCGCTGTCTTTCACATCGGAAGTGCGGTCAGATTTTTCATTATTTTTGTCGTTTGATTTTGTAGATTTGCTGTCTTGCTCATCACTAGGTGGAACAGCAATCGCTTTTAAATTACCATTGCGATAAGCGACTAAGCCTTCATAAATCATATAAGCAATACGACGACGATAAGCAATGGTATTCAGTTTTTGTTCTTCTTCCATATTGGAAAGGAAACCTGTTTCCACCAGAACAGAAGGAATATCAGGGTGAGCGCAATACGCCAAGGCTTGCATGTTGTGGTGTGCTGCGACTTAATGAGGTCACGCGAGCAAAGCGACGTAAAATACTGTTGCCGAGTTCATAACCTGTGCGTTGGCTGTGACCAAATTGCAGGTCGAGTACAGTTTGATCTAAATATTTGTCATTGTTATTGGAAAGTACTTTTCCTGCACCACCTAAAAGCTCAGAGCGTTTTTCATCGTCTTCTAACCATTGACCCATTTCATCGTTGGCACGGCGATTGGATAGCACCCAAACAGATGCACCACGTTGGTCTGCATTAAGAGAGGAGTCGGCATGGATAGACACGAGAAAATTTGCTTTGTATTTACGTGCAATTTCAGAGCGTTCTGGCACGGAAATGTAGTAATCGCTACTGCGTGTTAAAACACCTTTGAAATTAGGATCTTTATCTAATAAGGCTTTTAATTCTCGAGCGATAGAAAGGGTGACATTTTTTTCATAAATGCCGAGATTTTTTCCGATAGCACCGGGATCTTTACCGCCATGGCCGGGATCAATGGCAATTGTCCATTGTGGCGCGGCAAATACGGTAGTAGAAATTAGAGAAAATATTCCAAAAAGAAACGAAAATTTTGCTTTCATGTAAATCAATTTTATAGTTGTGTCAAAATATGCTCGCCCACTGAGTTTTTGAGCAATTAGCGTAATGTTTCGAGCATCATCGTAATAATCAATATTCACCAATAAATCAGCCTCAGGCAAGATGCCCTCACCTTTTTCTGCCCATTCGATTAAGCAGATGCAATTTTGGCTGAAATAATCACGAATACCCATAAATTCCAATTCTTCAGGATCGGCAAGACGATATAAATCAAAGTGATAAATCATTTTTCCTGCAATGCTATATTCTTCTACTAAGGTATAAGTAGGGACTTTTGACATTGCCTTGGTAGCCTAAACCTTGCACCATTCCACGAGTCAGGGTGGTTTTTCCCTGCACCAAGATCGCCATTAAAATAAAGCACAATAGCGTTATCTTTCGGTTGTTTTACAAGCACTTCTGCGAGTTTTTTACCAAAACGGAGCATCGTGCCTTCATCAGGAATGTATTGGGTTAATTCGGTCATTCTTAGAGTGATTTTTTAGGTTAAAGTTTCTGGGGGATTTTATCGTATTTTGAAGGGAATATGTAGGGAAAATACAATAAAAAATCCGCTGCTTTTCAGCAACGGATTGAGAATTTGGAGCGGGAAACGAGGCTCGAACTCGCGACCCCGACCTTGGCAAGGTCGTGCTCTACCAACTGAGCTATTCCCGCAGGGCATTCATGTGAAAATTTGGAGCGGGAAACGAGGCTCGAACTCGCGACCCCGACCTTGGCAAGGTCGTGCTCTACCAACTGAGCTATTCCCGCATTTCACATTGGTGAATGAGGCAACATTATACGAAAAAATTTATTCAACGCAAGCGCAGATTTCGCAAATGATTGAGTTTGCCTAAGTTTTCATCAACCCAGATTAATAAAGTGCTCACGGTAGTAAGCTAACTCTTTAATTGATTCACGAATATCATCAAGAGCTAAATGAGTATTGCCTTTTTTAAATCCATCTAAAATTTCTGGTTTCCAGCGAGAAGCCAATTCTTTTAATGTGCTGACATCCACATGACGATAGTGGAAATAATCCGCTAAATCAGGCATATATTTATAAAGAAAGCGTTTATCTTGTGCGATGCTGTTGCCACAAATCGGTGAAGCACCTTTCGGCACCCAGCGTTTTAAAAAATCTAATGTTTGTAATTCTGCTGCACGTTCGGTGAGTTTGCTCGCTTTAACACGGTCAACTAAGCCATTTGCTGTGTGGGTTTTTACGCACCATTCCGACATTTTGTTTAATAATTCATCACTTTGATGCACCGCAATCACAGGTCCTTCAGCTAAAATATTGAGATCTTTATCTGTCACAATGGTCGCGATTTCAATAATGCGTTCTTTTTCAGGATCTAATCCTGTCATTTCTAAATCGATCCAAATCAGATTTTGTTTATCTAATTGCATAATATAAGGTATCCTATAAACATTTTTAATCCCGTTTATTTTAACGAAAAACATCGGAAAAAACGACCGCACTTTATGAGCAAACGTAAACTAACGCAAAATCAAACTCGTCGAATTCAATCAAATAACGCGAAAGCCTTGCATCGCCACAAGAAGAAAGAAGTGGAATGGCAAGATGATATGCTAGGCGAAAGCCAAGATGGGGATAGTCGTTACGCGTTATTCAGTTCATGCCGATGTGGAAAATGCACAAGGCGAAATTTTCCGTTGTAATTTACGTCGTACACTTTCTAGTCTCGTGGTTGGAGACAAAGTGATTTGGCGACAAGGCAATGAACAGCTCCAAGGTGTGAGTGGGCGTGATTGAAGCCATTCACCCAAGACAAAATGAAATTGCTCGTCCAGATTACTATGATGGGTTGAAACCAATCGCGGCCAATATCGATCGTATTATTATTGTTTCTGCGGTGGTGCCGGTACTTTCACTCAATATTATCGATCGTTATTTAGTGGTGTGTGAAAATGCAGGCATCGAACCTGTCATTGTGGTGAATAAAGGCGATTTACTGAATGTCGAGCAAGAGCAGGAAGTGGAAAGCCAATTACAGATTTACCGTGATATTGGTTATCAGACCATTATCATTTCTGCTGAAACCGGAAAAAATATGGAAAAATTGACCGCACTTTTAAGTGACGGAACATCCATTTTTGTGGGGCAGTCAGGGGTAGGCAAATCCAGTTTAATTAACCATATTTTACCAACGGTCAATGCGCAAGTCGGTGGCATCAGTGAAACCTCAGGCTTGGGACAACATACAACCACCTCTTCTCGTTTATATCATTTGCCACAAGGCGGTAATTTGATTGATTCACCAGGGTATTCGTGAGTTTGGTTTATGGCATTTGGAGCCAGATCAGATCACCAAAGGCTATCGTGAATTTCAATATGTCTTAGGCACGTGTAAGTTCCGTGATTGTAAACATTTGAATGATCCAGGTTGTGCATTACGTGAGGCTGTTGAAGCAGGTCGGATTTCACCGATACGCTATGAGAATTATCATCGCCTCATTGAAAGCTTGAGTGAGACGAAATCACAACGCCATTTTTCTGCGTAGTATATCTTTTACTCAAATTAGGGTATGCAAAGGTTTAAATTTTGTGATGTAGCTCAATTTTTTTTGTGTTTTGCCTTGATTATTGGGCATTTAATAGCGATACTACCAACGATTTATAGATTAAATTGCTTAAATTTTACTATTACTAAATAGAGGTAACATTATGTTCTCAAAAGATGTAGAAATTACAGCCCCTAATGGTTTACACACCCGTCCAGCGGCGCAATTTGTTAAAGAAGCGAAAGCCTTTGCTTCTGATGTAACAGTCACTTCTGGTGGAAAAAGTGCAAGTGCGAAAAGCTTATTTAAGCTACAAACCTTAGGTTTGACGCAAGGAACTGTAATCACCATCTCGGCGGAAGGTGAAGACGAACAACAAGCCGTTGAACATTTAGTAGCATTAATTCCTACTTTAGAATAATTGACGATAGCCACAGGATTCCTATTCTGTGGCTATTGTTTATTTAGCCTTTAATAAATTATTTCGGAATGTAAAATTATGATTACAGGTATCCCAGCATCGCCAGGTATCGTTTTTGGTAAAGCTTTAGTATTAAAAGAAGAAAAAATTGTTCTGGATTTCCAAAAAATTTCAGAAGATCAAATCGACGCAGAAGTCGCTCGTTTTTATGCGGGTCGTGAAGCTGCTGTTGAGCAACTTAATTCCATTCATCAACGCGCATTAAAATCTTTAGGTGAAGAAAAAGCGGCGATCTTTGAAGGCCATTTAATGATCCTTGAAGACGAAGAATTAGAAGAAGAAATTCTTGATTATCTTCGTTCACACAAAGTGAATGCGAGTGTCGCTGCAAGTAAAATCATCGATCAACAAGTTGAAATGTTGTCTGAAATTGATGATGAATACTTAAAAGAACGTGCGGGTGATATCCGTGATATCGGTAATCGTTTAATCAAAAATATTTTAGGTATGCACATCGTAGATCTTGGTGATATCGCCGAAGAGTCTATCCTTGTGGCTTACGATTTAACCCCATCAGAAACCGCTCAATTAAACTTAGAAAAAGTATTAGGTTTTATCACTGATATTGGTGGTAGAACATCTCACACCTCAATTATGGCTCGTTCACTTGAATTGCCAGCCATTGTTGGGACAAATGATGTCACAGCGCGAGTGAATACTGGTGATTATCTTATTTTAGATGCCGTGAACAACCGTGTTTACGTGAATCCAACCCAAGCTGAAATCGATGAATTAAAAACACTAGAAGCAAAACTTGCTGAAGAAAAAGCAGAATTAGCGAAATTAAAAGATTTGCCTGCAGTGACCCTTGATGGTCATAAAGTTGAAGTGGTAGCGAATATTGGTACGATTCGTGATTGCGAAGGCGCACACCGTAATGGTGCAGAAGGGGTTGGTTTATACCGTACTGAATTCCTCTTTATGGATCGTGATCAATTACCAAGCGAAGAAGAGCAATTCATTGCTTATAAAGAAGTGGTTGAAGCAATGGAAGGGTCGTCTAGTGGTATTACGTACCATGGATATCGGTGGTGATAAAGAGCTTCCATATTTAAATTTACCAAAAGAAATGAACCCATTCTTAGGATGGCGTGCGATCCGTATTGCCCTTGATCGTCGTGAAATTTTACACGCACAATTAAGAGCGGTATTACGTGCTTCTGCATTTGGTAAACTTGCCGTGATGTTCCCGATGATTATTTCGGTAGAAGAAATTCGCGAGTTAAAATCTGTGCTTGAAACCTTAAAAGCAGAATTACGTGCAGAAGGTAAAGCTTTTGATGAAAACATCCAAGTGGGTGTCATGGTTGAAACCCCATCTGCAGCAGTGAATGCGAAATTCTTAGCGAAAGAAGTGGATTTCTTCAGTATTGGTACAAACGATTTAACGCAATATACCTTAGCTGTTGACCGTGGTAACGAATTAATTTCTCACTTATACAATCCAATGTCACCTTCAGTGCTTGGTTTGATTAAACAAGTGATTGATGCATCGCATGCAGAAGGTAAATGGACGGGGATGTGTGGTGAGTTAGCTGGTGATGAACGTGCAACTTTATTGTTACTCGGTATGGGCTTAGATGAATTTAGTATGAGTGCAATTTCTGTACCACATATCAAGAAATTAGTGCGTCATGTGAGTTACCAAGAGGCGAAAGCATTGGCAGATGAAGCATTACAAAAACCAACAGCAGCTGAAATTGAGCAATTAATTCAAGCTTTTTTAGCAGAAAAGTCGTTAAACTAGATACAAAAACAGAGTTTTACGTTAAAATACCAGCCATCTTTAATAGATAGGAGATTAAAATGGGCTTATTTGACAAATTATTTGGTTCAAAAGAAAACAAATCAGTGGAAGTAGAAATTTATGCGCCACTTTCTGGTGAGATTGTGAATATCGAAGATGTACCAGATGTTGTTTTCTCTGAAAAAATCGTGGGTGATGGTATCGCAATTCGCCCAACAGGTAATAAAATCGTTGCGCCTGTTGATGGTGTAATTGGTAAAATTTTTGAAACCAACCACGCTTTTTCAATGGAATCAAAAGAGGGTGTTGAATTATTCGTTCACTTCGGTATTGATACCGTTGAATTAAAAGGTGAAGGATTCACTCGCATCGCACACGAAGGTCAAAGCGTAAAAACGCGGCGACACAGTAATCGAATTTGATTTAGCAACATTAGAATCAAAAAGCAAAATCAGTTTTAACACCAGTGGTTATCTCTAACATGGATGAAATTTCATCTATCGAGAAAAAATCGGGTGAAGTGATTGCTGGAGAATCTGTTGTTTTAAGTTTAACAAAATAAGATTTACTGACTAAAAGATCCGCTTTAAATGAGCGGATTTTTTTATACTTATTCTTTTTAAAGAAGGTAAAAATGATTTATCGATTAACTGGCCAAGTACAGCATTATGCATGGGGCGGAAAAAACTATATTGCATCATTGATTGGATTAAATTCAGCGAAAGATCAACCTTGTGCTGAGTGGTGGTTAGGCGCACATCCATCAGCACCTTCTGAAATTGAGAATGTAACAGGTAAACAATCCCTTATTGAATTTTTATCGCAAAATCCGACCGCACTTGGGCAAGCAAGCCGCCAGCAATTTGGTGATGAACTGCCTTATTTGTTAAAGATTTTAGATGTTGAAAAGCCGTTATCGATTCAATTGCATCCGACTAAAGATCAAGCTGAAAAGGGTTTTGAGGCTGAGAATGCAAAAGGCGTGGCATTAACAGACAGCACGCGGACTTATAAAGATAGAAATCATAAACCAGAAATGATGATTGCCTTATCTGATTTCTGGCTTTTACATGGTTTTAAAACAAAAGCTCAAATCCTTGCCACATTAAATGCACGCCCCTCTTTGCAACCTTTGGCTGAAAAACTAGGCACACAAAGCCTTGCTGAATTTTATGCGGATGTGATGTTGGCGGATCAATCAACGCTCGCAAATTGGCTATTACCCGATTATTGAAGCCAACCAACAGCCTTATAAAAATGGCGAGTTGAGCGCTAGATAACCCTGATTATTGGGTGCTTTATACCATGGAAGCCATGGCGATTTCGCCTGAAAAATTAGATGCAGGCTTGGTGTGTTTTTATCTCTTTAATATCGTGCATTTAAAAGAAGGAGAGGGCATTTTCCAAGATGCGGGTATTCCTCATGCTTACCTTCGCGGACAAAACGTGGAGTTAATGGCATGTTCTGATAATGTGATTCGAGGTGGCTTAACACCAAAATATGTCGATATTGTCGAATTATTAAAAATTGTCGATTGTCGTGAAGTAATACCTCAAATTATCTCAGCCGCGTCTCAAAATCAGTCAGAATTTACTTATAAAACGCCAGTAAAAGATTTTGCTTTAGCTCAAATTCGTCTCGAGCCCAAACAGCACTCAGAAGTAAATCTTCAAAGTGCAGGTATTTTGTTAGTGATGCAAGGCGAGCTAAAAATACAAGAAAAATCAACCGCACTTACCTTGAAACAAGGTGGGTCAGCATTCATTACAGCGGATTCTAACGTTGAGATAATAAGTGAAAAAGGCGGTTATGCCTTCTTGGCAAAATTGCCATAAAAATTAATGTGATAAGTATCACGATTTGTAAACTTATCGCTAGATTAGTCGAAGATTTTAGGTATAGTGGGCGTCATTCAGGCGCCCTTTTTTATGTGTCTAAATTGCATTGGGAGTTTTTATGTCGTTGCCTCGTTATTTTGAAGATCCGCAAACCTTGCACGTGAATACCACACCACATCATGCTTATTTTATTCCTTTTTCTTCAACAGAAAGTGCGGTCAAAAAGACACGAGAATTTTCCCCTTACTTTACCTTACTAAATGGTGAATGGGATTTTGCTTATTTTGAAAGCTATACTCACTTGCCTCAAGATTTCCTTCATTTTTCATTTACAGATAAAATCCCCGTTCCTTCCAACTTGGCAAAATCATGGTTACGATAATCATCAATATACCAACGTAAATTATCCTTTCCCTTTTGATCCCCCTTATGTACCCATTGAAAATCCTTGTGGTTTATATCATCGCGTTTTTAATGTCGAAATCAATGCCGAAAAACGGTATCTCTTAAATTTTGAAGGGGTAGATAGCTGCTTATTTGTCTATGTGAATCAACAATTTGTGGGCTACAGCCAAATTAGTCATTGCACTAGTGAATTTGATATTACTGACTTTTTTTGCAACAAGGGAAAAACCACTTACATGTTTTAGTGTTGAAATGGTGTGATGGCAGTTACTTGGAAGACCAAGACAAATTCCGAATGTCCGGTATTTTTCGAGATGTTTATCTGTTAGAGCGAGAAAAAAATTACTTACAAGATTTCTTCATTCAAACACAATTGAATCAAGACCTTACCAAGGCTAATTGTATGTAACCTGTCAGTTTGCAGAACGTGAACAATCCATTTCTTGGCAATTATTTGATCCTCAAGGCAAATTGATAACTGAACAAAAAGGGCATGCATTTCATGCTGAAATTGAAAATGCACAATTATGGCATGCGGAGAACCCTCGTTTATACACGTTGATTTTGCAATATGGATCAGAAGTGATTTGCCAAAAGGTCGGCTTGCGTCATATCGAAGTGAAAAATGGCGTCATGTTATTTAATGGGCAAGCGATTAAGTTTAAAGGCGTTAATCGTCACGATAGCGATCCGAAAACGGGTTATGTCATTAGTCGAGAACAAGCGTTGCAAGATTTACGCTTAATGAAACAGCATAATTTTAATGCCATTCGTACAGCGCATTATCCTAATGCACCTTGGTTTACTGAATTGTGTGATGAATATGGTTTTTATGTGATTGCGGAAAGCGATATTGAATCACACGGCACGAATGCAGTTTATGTAGAGTCGCCAGAAACAAGCATTTTGTTAGGGGTAAAAACAGAGATTGATCATGACGCAATTCGTCAAAAAACAATCGACAATTATTGCTATATGGCTCGAAGCCCTGAATTTAATCAAGCCATTTTAGACCGCACTTATGCCAATGTTGAGCGAGATAAAAATCGTCCTTCTGTTGTGATTTGGTCATTAGGCAATGAAAGTGGCTACGGTGAGAATTTTGAGCAAGCAGCAGCTTGGGTGAAACAGCGCGATCCAAGTCGCTTAGTGCATTATGAAAATGCGATATTTCAACATTCAGCCCATCAAAATGACACATCCAATTTAGATTTTCATAGCGAAATGTACACCAGTACGGAAGAATTGGATGCTTATTTTGCCGATGCCCAAAAATCAAAAGCCGTATCTTTTTTGTGAATATTTGCATGCGATGGGGAATTCTTGCGGGGACACGGAAGATTATTTCCAAGCTATGGAACGACATGCTGGCGCTTGTGGTGGCTTTGTGTGGGAGTGGTGCAATCATTCGCCTTATTTGCCAAACTCAAGCAAGATGGGCTATGGCGGGGATTTTAATGACATGCCGAATGACGGTAATTTTTGTGCTGATGGATTAGTGACGGCAGACCGTCAAATTCAAAGCAATTTGTTGGAATACAAAAATGTGTATCGTCCACTTCGTGCTACCTTAAAAAATGGTCATATTGAACTCAAAAATTATTTGGATTTTACGGATGCGGCAGAGGCCATTTCGATTCATTATCAAATAACAGAGGACTTTTCGGTTGTACAAGAAGGCCAAATAGATGATTTAAACATTGCGCCAAAATCAACTGCACTTTTGCCTTTAACATTGCCAACAAGTAACGGTTCATTACAAATTTTGACCTTGACCTATCATCAAAAAACAGAAACAGGTTTAATTCCCCAAGGGCATTGTTTGGGATTTGATCAGATTATTTTGTCGGCGCAATCACATTTATTCACAAATGAACTCAAATCAAATTATCACCCGATTTCTGTTTCAGAATATGCCAATTTAATTTCAGTTAAAGCAGCAGATATTGAATACCAGTTTGATCAATATAAAGGCACTATTCAACAAATTCGTAAAGCTGGCGAGCCTTGGTTGACTCAACCTGCCGATTTTAATATTTGGCGAGCGCCTTTGGATAACGATAGTTTAATGAAAGCACATTGGCTTGCTGCAGGTTACGATCGTGCGACGAGTCGAGTCTATGATTACGGTTTAACCGAGCAGAAAAGTGCGGTTGAAATTAGCTTTAAATTGGGACTGGTTGCCGTATCAAAAGCGCGAATTTTGACATTGAATGTGGTGTATCGTATTGAACAAAATGGGTTGCTTCAGATTAATATTCATGCTGAAAAACAACCGAACTTGCCATTCTTACCACGCTTTGGCTTGCGTTTTTTCCTTAACCAAGGATTTAACCAAGTGGAGTATGTAGGCTATGGCCCAACGGAAAGTTATCTGGATAAACATCACGCCACGGCTTTCGGTCGTTATAAGACAACACCAGAAAGCAATCATGTGCCTTATTTAAAACCACAAGAAAATGGCAGCCATTATGGTTGTCTTGATGTGAAGGTGGCGAATTCGTCAGATTGCTTTACTGTGCAAAGTCATACGCCTTTTAGTATGAATGTTTCCCCTTACTCTCAAGAAGAATTGGGCAGTAAAAAGCACCAATATGATTTGGAGAAAAGTGGCAGTACAATCTTGTGTGTGGATTATAAAATGAGTGGGGTAGGTTCTAACTCTTGTGGACCTGCGTTAAAAGCGCAATATCGTTTGAATGAAACAGAATGGGATTGGGCGATCTCGTTACAAATTAACTAAGATGAAATAAAAAAGTGCGGTTGAAATTAACCGCACTTTTATGTTTTTAGCAATAATTAAGCAACAACGTTAAATTGTTCTTTCATTAATGCTTCGAAATCAGTGCAACCGCCAATTGGTTTTCATCGATAAAGATTTGTGGCACAGTTTCCACTTCTTTACCGACAGATTTTGATAAATCTGCTTTAGAAATGCCTTCAGCGATAATATCTACATAGCGATAATCGAAATCCGCTACTTCACCTTTTAATTTTTCAGCAAGGTTTTTTGCACGTACACAATAAGGGCAGCCTGGACGACCAAAAATAACTACGAACATAAAATTTTCCTTTTATTTAAACAAAATTCCTAATGATTTTACTCTATTTCCACAAAAGCAGAAATCATTTTTCAGGATTATTGTGATTGGTGTAATATATCAACTCATCTTTTCCTAAGGGTATAACTGAATGAAATTATTGATGCTTTGCCGTGAGCCTCGCCTTTATAGCTGCCAGCGTTTAAAAGAAGCAGCAGAAAGTTGCGGGCATCAAATGGATATTTTGGATCCTAATCGTTGCATTTTAAAACTCGACAAAAATCAACCGCACTTTTCTTTGTATTATCAACAAAATGCAGAAAGTGAGCCTTATTTATTGCCTGATTATGATGCTGTGTTACCACGCTTTGGGACGACAAGCACCCAAATGGGCTGTGCGGTATTGCGTCATTTCCAAGGAAAAGGCGTCTATTGCCTTAATAAAGAACAAGCATTTTTAGCCGCTCGCGATAAATGGCGCAGTTTGCAGATGTTATTAGAGCAAAGGTATTGCAGTACCAAATTCAGTCTTATCAGGTTGTGAAGTTGAGCCGAAACAAGCCATTAAGCAAACAACCGCTCCAATGATTATTAAAACCTTAAAAGGCTCACAAGGTATTGGCGTGATCTTGGCTGAACGTCCACAAAGTGCGGTCAGTATTTTAGAAACGTTAAAAGATGCGAATGTCCCCTGTCTTGTTACAAGATTTTGTCGAAGAGGCAAAAGGGACAGATATTCGCTGTTTTGTGATCGGTGATAAAGTCGTCGCCACAATGCAGCGTATTGGACAAGATGGCGAGTTTCGTGCGAATTTTCACCGTGGTGGCACTGCAGAAAAAATTAAACTCACTGAAGAGGAAAAATTCATCGCCATTCGTGCAACTAAAGCCTTAGGGCTTGCGGTAGCCGGTGTTGATTTGATTCGTTCAAAAGAAGGGTTATTGGTGCTTGAAGTGAATGCTAGCCCGGGGTTAGAAATGATTGAGAAAACCAGTGGCATTGATATTGCATTGCAGATGATCTTGTTTTTAGAACAGCAAGTGAAACAATAAAAGAAAAGGGCGAACCATATCATGTTCGCCCTTGTTGTTTATCCTTTTGCGTCTTGTTTAAAATCGTAATTTGGTGGTAATTCCGGCATCGTATTTTCTTCATCAAAAGGCTCGCTTGCTGGTTGATGTTGAAATTCTTTGCTATCGTGAGCCGGTTTTTCTTTACCTAATAATTGCGGTTGTAATTTGATAAAACTACTTTTATCTGAAAGCCACACATCAATAAACGCTTGTGTAAATTTTTGATCGAATTCGTGATCTAACACGGTGTCATTTAACACAAAATAGCCTTTATCCGCTAAGGCAACAAAATTTAAGATGTCGTTTGGTGAAAAATCAGGGAAGATTTCCTGCATTTTTTTGAGCCATGCCGTGGTGTCATCTTTACTTAAATTTTGTGATTCCATTTCTTTGGTTAAAGCAATGGCGAAGTTTTTTCCTTCTACTGGTTTTTCATATTTAATCGAAAACATTAACGGACGTTCATTTTTTTCATAGGAACCCGTTTCAGAATATAAGCCGACAGTATAAACATGGAATGGCCCCCATGTGTATTCAGCATTGCCAACCGGTTGCCATTGGGCAAAAAGTGCGGTGGAAAATAAGGCTGAAATGGCAGCAATAATAAATTTCAGTTTCATAGTTTTTTTCATGTCAAAAATATTGCCGTGATTATAACAAAAAAGCCCTTTAAAAAAACAAATAAAAAGGCAGGATAGACCTGCCTTTGACACCAAATTATTGGGCTGAGTTTATTTTAAGCTACCCACCATATCTTCTGGACGAACCCATTTATCGAAATCTTCGGCTGAAACTAAGCCTAAGTTAATCGCTTCTTCACGTAGGGTTGTACCATTTTTGTGTGCAGTTTTCGCAATTTTCGCTGCATTTTCGTAACCGATGTGGGTATTAAGTGCGGTTACTAACATCAATGAATTTTCCAATTGTTGTTTAATGCGTGGGTAGTTTGGTTGAATACCGGTTGCACAGTGTTCATCAAATGATACGCAAGCATCACCTAATAATTGTGCAGATTGTAAGAAATTCGCCACCATTACAGGGTTAAATACGTTTAATTGGAAGTGACCTTGTGAGCCAACAAATGCGATAGTGGTATCGTTACCGAATACTTGTGCACATACCATGGTTAATGCTTCACATTGAGTTGGGTTCACTTTACCCGGCATGATTGAAGAACCTGGTTCATTTTCAGGAATTAAGATTTCACCGATACCAGAACGAGGGCCTGAGGCTAATAAACGAATGTCGTTTGCAATTTTGAATAAACTCATCGCTAATTGTTTAATTGCACCATGTGTTTCCACAATTGCATCGTGTGCAGCTAACGCTTCAAATTTGTTTTCCGCAGTCACAAATGGTAAGCCAGTGAATTGTGCGATGTAATCCGCCACTTTCACATCATAGCCTTTTGGTGTGTTCAAACCTGTACCCACTGCAGTACCACCAAGTGCTAATTGGCTTAAGTGTGGAAGGGTATTTCTTAGTGCACGTAAACCGAAATCTAATTGTGCTGCGTATGCAGAGAACTCTTGACCTAATGTTAATGGAGTTGCATCCATTAAGTGAGTACGACCAATTTTTACTACATCTTTAAATGCAGCTGATTTTTGTGCGAACGTTTTTTGTAAACGTTCTACACAAGGAATCGTGTGTTCAACCACTTTTTTGTATGCGGCAATGTGCATTGCAGTTGGGAAAGTATCGTTTGAAGATTGTGATTTATTCACATCATCATTTGGGTGAACGAAAGATTTTTCACCTAATTTACCACCATGTAAAACGTGAGCACGGTTTGCCACCACTTCGTTCACGTTCATGTTTGATTGTGTACCTGAACCGGTTTGCCAAATGACTAATGGGAATTGGTCATCTAATTTTCCTGCAAGGATTTCATCACAGGCGGTTGCGATTAAATCACGTTTCTCTGCAGGTAATACACCTAAATCACAGTTTGCGAAAGCAGCGGCTTTTTTCAAATAACCGAACGCTTCAATAATTTCGTGCGGCATAGAAGCTGCTGGACCAATTTTGAAGTTGTTGCGAGAACGTTCGGTTTGTGCTGCCCAGTATTTGTCTGCAGGAACTTGAACTTCGCCCATAGTGTCTTTTTCAATACGAAATGCCATGTGATACTCCTATCATCGAAAATAAAAATAAGCCTTAAAGATTCTAACACCTACGAGTTATGAATGGAATGTAACATAAAGGTTAAAAGTTACTTTTGTGATGTAGATCATAAAAGTGCGGTAAAAAATTTCCGTGTTTTTTCTATTTACTTTAATCACCTTGTAGATGATTTATTTTTTGCTGCTTTTTTGATAAAATCCGCCAGTTTACAAAACGATAAATGGAGAAGTCGCAATCATGGCAAAAACGCACAATTTTATCTCTTAAATCCAGAAAAGAAGATAACAGTTGAGCAACTTGCCTGTGATCTTGCCGCTCAAGCGTGGCGTTTAGGCAAGCGAGTTTTAATCGCGTGCGAAACAGAAGAGCAAGCATTTTTAATTGATGAAGCATTATGGCAACGGGATCCGAAATGAGTTTGTTCCTCATAATCTTTCAGGCGAAGCAACACAATATGCGCCGCCAATTGAGATTAGTTGGAAAGGCAAACGCAATGCCCAACGTCGAGATTTGCTGATCAATTTACAAATGGAAGTGCCGGATTTTAGCCACAGCTTTACTCAATTAATTGATTTTGTACCGGTAGAAGAAACGCAAAAAGCCCAAGCGCGTGAACGTTATAAAATTCTTCGCTCGCAAGGTTGGACGCTTTCTACTGAAAAACACTTAATATTTTTAACTTTAAAACCTAGGAAATTAACATGAATTTAAACGCTAAAGTGGTTTTAAGCCTTATTCTTGGCGCAAGCACTTTATTATCTGCTTGTGACAATAAAGAAAACACATCAACCCAAGTTGAGAAAGCAGTAAGAGTACCTGCACCAACAGAAAAAAAGCAGAAAGTGCGGTTGAAAAAAATCAAAAGAATTAGTGGCTGAAACTAAACCAGCTGAAAAAAAGCGGCTGAGAAAAACAGAAAGCACAGAAGTTAAAGCTGACGTTAAAAACTGCAGAAGTAAAAATCTGATGTAGTCAAATTTGTCGAAGTCATAAAAAAAGAAGAAGTAAAAAGCGGTTGATGTAGCAGAGAAAAGCATCGGATAAAAAAAGAGACTGTTGTCGCTCAACAAGCAACTCACCCTCAGAAACCACGCGTGGTAGTGACTGAAAAAAAGCACCAAAAGAAAGTGCAGAACGTAAACAGCAAAGAGCCGTATTAAATGTGTTAGAAAAACAATACGAAGAAGTTCGTTGTTCTGCCAATGCGAAAAACGTAAGCGGTGATAGTTTCTGCCGTCAAGAAGAACGCCGTTTATTCTTAGAAATTCAACGTATTAAAGATGAATTAAGAGGGATTAAGGAATAATCCTATCCTGACCAATATGAGGGCGTGCTCAATTCGCCCTCAAAATAAAAAAATAGATTTTTTGTGACCGCACTTTATGAACGATATTACCTTTTATCAACGCTTCGAAGCCGATATTCTCGCTGGGCGTAAAACCATCACCATTCGAGATAAATCCGAAAGCCATTTTAAAGCAGGTGATATTTTACGTGTTGGTCGATTTGAAGATAATCAATACTTTCTGCACGATTGAAGTGTTAAGTGTGTCGCCGATTATGCTTGATAATCTCACAGAACAGCACGCAGCTCAGGAAAATATGAGCTTGTCGGAATTGCGAGAAGTGATTAAAACAATTTATCCCAATGAAAATGAGTTTTGGGTGATTGAGTTTGACCTAATTAAGTAACTAAGATATTCAAGAGTGTTTCTTATGATTATTGTATTGTCAGCCATATTAGCATTTATTTCTTTTCCTTTTTTAATGAGTTTTGCTTGTATGGATGCTGGGCATGGGGCCTGGCGGTCTAGGCTGTCTTGGTGTTGGAATAGGTTATACCATTGTTGCGTTTATTGTTTTTGTTATTTTGGGTGTAATGTTGAATTCACGTTTTAAAAATAAAGTACAACAAGAGAATGATGATAAACCTTTTGATTTAAGCCAAATTAAAGAAGATAAATATCACGATATTATTCGTTACTATACGGAATCTGATGAAGAGCATAAGGCTAGAAAATGAAAAAAATTGTTTTTATATTATTAAGTATGTTTCTCTATGGATGTGGCACCTTAACGACACTGAAAGATCCTTGCCCTTATATTGGAACTCGATACGATTACAATATGGTAGCTGGTAATTTTTATGATGGTGTTGGCTTTAAGCATATGACCAGACCATTATATTTTATCGATTGGCCTTTATCTGTTGTGGCTGATACAGCATTGTTACCGATCAATATTCCTCGTTACTATCTATCAGATGATGAAACAAGAAAATCGTGTGGACAATACGGTGACCCAAATAATAAACATCCTTGGATAAAAGATAAAAAAGAAAATTAATTATTTGTTGGGTGCGTATATCAACGTGCCAAGTATTTAATATAACGGTGTGTTTATACTCACCCTACTAAGCAAGAGAAAAATAAATGACACAAAAATTCGAATGGCAGACCGTTTTAATCCGTCTGCGGTAGAACAAGCCCTTTATCAACATTGGGAAGAGAGCGGTTATTTTAAACCGTCTGAAAATGAAAATGCGCCGAGCTATTGCATTGCGATTCCGCCGCCGAACGTAACCGGTTCTCTACATATGGGGCACGCTTTCCAACAAACCTTAATGGATACCTTAATCCGTTTTAACCGTATGGAAGGGCATAACACCTTTATGGCAAGCGGGGACAGACCATGCGGGTATCGCAACCCAAATGGTGGTGGAACGTAAAATTGCGGCAGAAGAAGGCAAAACTCGCCATGATTATGGCCGTGAAGCGTTTATCAACAAAATTTGGGATTGGAAAGCCTATTCTGGTGGCACAATCAGCCAACAAATGCGTCGTTTAGGGTAACTCAATCGACTGGGAACGTGAGCGTTTCACGATGGACGATGGTTTATCGAATGCGGTAAAAGAAGTGTTTGTTCGTTTGCACGAAGAAGGTTTGATTTACCGTGGCAAACGCTTAGTAAACTGGGATCCAAAACTTCACACCGCGATTTCTGATTTAGAAGTTGAAAATCAAAGAGAGCAAAGGTTCCCTTTGGCATTTCCGTTATCCGTTAGCAAACGGTGCAAAAACGGCAGATGGTAAAGATTATTTAGTGGTGGCAACCACGCGTCCAGAAACCATGTTGGGCGATACGGCGGTTGCGGTGCATCCTGAAGATGAACGTTATCAATCTTTAATCGGTAAAACCGTGGTTCTGCCATTGGCAAACCGTGAAATTCCGATTATTGCCGATGAATATGTCGATCGTGAATTCGGTACTGGTGTAGTGAAAATTCACCCCAGCGCACGACTTTAACGACTACGAAGTGGGTAAACGTCACAGCTTGCCGATGGTTAACGTATTAACCTTAAATGCAGATATTCGTGATGAAGCGGAAATTATCGGTACTGATGGCAAACCACTTGCTGGCTATGAAGCGACTATTCCTGCGGATTACCGTGGCTTAGAGCGTTTCGCTGCACGTAAGAAAATCGTGGCAGATTTTGAAGCGCTGGGTTTATTAGACGAAATTAAACCGCACGATCTGAAAGTGCCTTATGGCGACCGTGGTGGCGTGCCAATTGAGCCGATGCTAACCGACCAATGGTATGTGAGTGTGAAACCGCTTGCTGATGTAGCGATTAAAGCGGTGGAAGATGGCGAAATCCAATTCGTACCGAAACAATACGAAAACCTTTACTTCTCTTGGATGCGTGATATTCAAGATTGGTGTATCTCTCGCCAACTTTGGTGGGGACACCGTATTCCAGCGTGGTATGACGCGGAAGGCAACGTGTATGTTGCGCGTAACGAAGAAGAAGTGCGGTCAAAATACAACTTAGATTCTGCGGTTGAACTCAAACAAGATGAAGATGTGTTAGACACGTGGTTCTCATCAGGCTTATGGACGTTCTCAACGTTAGGTTGGCCAGAGCAAACTAAAGAGCTCAAAATGTTCCACCCAACGGATGTGTTAATCACGGGCTTCGACATCATCTTCTTCTGGGTTGCGCGTATGATTATGTTTACGATGCACTTCGTGAAAAGATGAAAACGGCAAACCACAAGTGCCATTCAAAACCGTGTACGTAACAGGCTTAATCCGTGATGAGCAAGGCCAAAAAATGTCGAAATCGAAAGGTAACGTGCTTGACCCAATCGATATGATTGACGGTATTAGCCTTGAAGATTTACTTGAAAAACGCACTGGCAACATGATGCAGCCGCAATTAGCAGAGAAAATTGCTAAAGCAACGCGCAAAGAATTTGCTGAAGGTATTGCAGCTCACGGTACAGACGCATTACGTTTCACATTAGCTGCGTTGGCTTCAAACGGTCGTGATATCAACTGGGATATGAAACGTTTAGAAGGCTACCGCAACTTCTGTAACAAATTGTGGAATGCAAGCCGTTTCGTCTTAACGAATGAAAAATTAGATTTAAGCGAAGGCGAGATCGAATTCTCATTAGCGGATCGTTGGATTCAATCGGAATTCAATCGTACCGTGGAAACTTTCCGTAATTCATTAAGCCAATATCGTTTCGACCTTTGTGCTAATGCGATTTATGAGTTTACTTGGAACCAATTCTGTGACTGGTATTTAGAATTAACTAAACCAGTATTTGCAAACGGCAATGCAGCACAAATCCGTGCAGCAAGCCAAACCTTGGTTCACGTGTTAGAAAAATTATTACGTTTAGCACATCCGCTTATTCCATTTATTACCGAAGAAATTTGGCAAAAAGTGAAAAGGATTCGTCGGGCATTACGGCTGACAGTATTATGTTACAGCCTTTCCCACAAGTGGAAGAAAACGGCTTTGATCCAGAAGCAGAAGCTGAAATTGAGTGGTTAAAAGAAGTGATCGTTGCGGTGCGTAATATTCGAGCAGAAAGCAACATCGCACCAAGCAAAGGCTTAGATCTGTTATTCCGTAATTTAAGTGCAGAAAATGCAAAAAAATTCTCGAAAAAAACAGACCGCTCTTTTTAAAAAGCCATGGCGAAGTTAGACAACGTTCAAGTGTTAGCTGCAAACGAAACCGCACCACTTGCGGTAGCGAAACTCGTTGGCAATGCTGAATTGCTCGTGCCAATGGCTGGCTTTATCAATAAAGAAGCAGAGCTTGCCCGTTTAACCAAAGAGATTGAAAAATATCAAAATGAAGTTAAACGTATCGAAAACAAACTCAGCAACGAAGCTTTTCGTGGCTAAAGCACCAGAAGCGGTGATTGCGAAAGAACGCGAAAAACAAGCGGAATACCAATCTGGATTAGAAAAAATCCAAGAGCAGTATAAAGCGATTGAAGCGTTGTAGTTTTTAAATAAAGAAAGCGGTCAGATTTAAAATCTGGCCGCTTTTTTCTTTACAATACGCCAAAATTCTGTACAGCGTTTTATCTTATTTTCGTAAGAATAATTTTAAATACTTGATTGTTTAGCTCAAAAAACAATCTTTTTTACTCGAAAAATGTGATCTTGATCCAATTTTAGAAAATTGGTGCGGTTCCTCCCATTGACACTATAAGTTTATTTTGTAATATTTGCGGCGTCTATTTCGGAGATTGAACTTTTTTATGAAAAATTGCTTCAATCAAAAATCGTAGGTAACAACCAAAAGGAATAACAATTATGAAAAAGACACTAGCAGCATTAATCGTTTCTGCAGTTGCAGCTTCAGCAGCAAACGCAGCAGTAGTTTATGATAACGAAGGTACAAAAGTTGAATTAAACGGTTCTCTTCGTTTAATCTTAGAAAAAGCGGATGCTAAAAAGTATGACAAAGCAGGTAAGTCAACTAAAACTGCAAATTCCGCTTTACGTAACGCAGGTTCACGTTTCGGTATCACAGTAAAACACAACTTAGATAACGATTTCTATGCGTTAGGTCGTTTAGAATTCCGTTTCGATGATACAGATTCTCGTGACCAATTCGGTAGCCTTTATGCTAAACGTGCTTATGTAGGTTTAGGTAGCAAAGCAACTGGTGATATCACATTCGGTCGTCAACTAACTATCGCGGATGATTTAAGCCAAGCTAATGACTATGAATATGGTTTCATTCCAAAAGGTGCTTATATCCCAACTTCAGGTACAGGTGTAGTTCGTTACGACTATAAAGGTATTGAAGGCTTACAATTAAGTGCAAACTACAACTTCGGTCAACGTCATAACGATAAAGGTAACTTACTTAAAGTTGGTCTTAAAAATGCATATGGTTTAGGTGCATTATACACAGCAGGTGATTTAGATGCTCGTTTCGCTTATGGTCACACTAACCTTGAAACTAATGCAACATATAAACACCGTGTAGATGGTTTCTTAGCATCATTAGGCTATAAATTTGGTGAGTTCAAATTAACTGGTGATTTTGGTTATGCACATGTTAAGAAAGATAGTGACAAAACAAATAAATTCTATGTATCTCCAGGTTTTGCATATCAAGTAACTCCAGCATCTCAAGTATATGGTAACTACCTATATGAACGCGTGAAAGGCGAAGCTGATAAAGAGAAAACTCACGCTTTCTTACTTGGTGCAGATTACAAACTTCATAAACAAGTTGTATTATTTGTAGAAGGCAAATATGCGACTACTAAAGAGTACGTTAACGATTCTTACGATGGTAAAGTTAAAGACAGAGCTATCGGTGTAGGTATGCGTGTATTCTTCTAATCTTTGATTAGATAAGAATCTTAAAAGGCGAATCGAAAGGTTCGCCTTTTTGTTTGAATCTTAAAACTATTTTTAAATCTTCCCCAAACCCCTCTTTACGAAAGAGGGGCTTTTTATTATTAGAGGATAAAGATGTCAAAGGTTTTAATAGATAAAAATATTTAATTAGAAATATCTATTAAGTGAGAATCGGAAAGCATTTATTTGCTATTAAAATCCCCCTCTTTTCGTAAAGAGGGGGTAGGGGGAGATTTAACTATTCCAATTTATCTCAAAATCAATTCCCCTAATCCCCTCTTTACAAAAAGAGGGGCTTTTTTTATGATGTTGTATTTTTATTAGGGAATATATTTGAGAGAGCTAAGAACGGAGAGCATTTATGAGCTATTAAAGATCCCCCTCTTTCGTAAAGAGGGGGCTAGGGGAGATTTAACTACTTCAACTTATCCAAAACCAATTTCCCCATCATTTCAATATGTGCTTTTTCAGCATTCAATGCAGGGGATATAGTGATAAGACACACCGCCATGATTTAAGAATGTTTCTTTATTTTCAACCTCAATTTCTTCTAAGGTTTCTAAACAATCCACTGAAAAACCTGGGCAAATCACCGCGATTTTTTGAATACCTTGAGAAGCCGCTTCTTCTAAAAAGTGATCCGTATAAGGTTGTAACCATTCTTCACGGCCAAAACGAGATTGGAACGTCATATTCCATTGGTTTTCTGTGAGACCTAATTTATCCACAATGGCAATCGTGGTTTGTTTACAATGCTGACGATAATAATCGCCCATATTCTCATAACGTAATGGAATGCCATGGTAAGAAAAGAGTAAAAACTCATCTGGTTTTAACCGCACTTTGATGGAATCCACCAACGCATTAATGTAGTTTTCATCAAGATGATAAGAATGAATAAACTCAAAAGGCACAATATTGCGCTCTTGCGCAATGGCACGATTAAACGCATCGATTAATGCGCCTGTTGTGGTGCTCGAATATTGTGGATAAAGCGGCAACACAATCATGCGTTCCACCTCATTTTTGAGTAAATTTTTGACCGCACTTTGCATCGAAGGATTGCCGTAAGTCATGGCAATTTCGACTTGTGCATTGATCCCTTGTTCAGTCAAATAAGCTTGTAAACCTGCTTGTTGTTGCTTTGTAATAGCAAGCAGGGGAGAGCCTTGTTCTGTCCAAATAGATTGATAATTTCGTGCAATGCGTTTAGAACGCATCGGTAAAATAATAGCTTTTAAAAGGGGATACCATTTCCAACGCGGTAAATCTACCACGCGAGGATCCATTAAAAATTCCCACAAATAACGAGAGATCGCCGCGGGTTGAGGGGCATCTGGCGTACCAAGATTCGCTAAAATGATGCCGATTTTTTTTTGTTGTATTCATAAATGTTTGATAGAAAGCGTTAATCGAGAAACGCAACAGAGTTTATCTTGTTCATCGCGAATGTCAATTTGCCAAACATGGGTATTTTGACTTAAAGCAATTGGGTGTTGCCTTTGCGGTAACAAAACCTTTTTTCACTGGGCGAAGATGATTGGCGTTGATATCTAATCCCAAGGCAACTTGCCCTTCTTCTATACAGAGAAATCCCGCCAAATGAGCCAATGGTTTCAGCCAACGCCACAGACACACCACCATGTAATAAACCGAAAGGTTGAGTGGTGCGATGATCAACGGGCATTTTTGCCTCAATCCAGTTTTCACCATAAGCTGAGATCTCAATGCCTAAATGCCCAACAGCACAATGTTTCCCCATTTCATTGAGCTGCTCAAGGGTAAAGTGTTTTTTCCAAATCATATATTCTTCCTAGGTCTAATTTAAAATCTCAAGCAATGCTTGAACAGGGTGTTTTAAGATGGCTTTTTCATATCGCTTCACTTGGCTACGGCAAGAATAGCCGGTTGCGAGACAATGATTCGGATCTTTACCTTGTAATTTTTTGCCCCATGATACGTCGTAAATATCTTTCGACATGGTTTGATTTTGAACTTCATGACCAAATACACCCGCCATACCACAGCAGCCAACTTTCTCGACATTCAATGTTTGTCCAAATTGCGCAAAAATATACTGCCATTCTTTTGGGGACTGTTTGGCATAAAGGTGGATTCAGTACAATGAGGGAATAAATGCCACTCAAAAGTGCGGTCAGATTTTGCAATATTTTTCACTGCACTTTGTAATGTGTTACTTTCTAATTGATTGGTCAGCCATTCATGCGCTGTGAGTACATGGAAATCACCGCGAGAATCACCTAATGCTTCTTTATATTCATCACGATAAGAAAGCACAATAGCTGGATCTACGCCGACTAAAGGTACATTTAATTTAGCGACGCGATTTAAAAACTCCGCTTGTGTTTTTGCGGTTTTACTAAAGCGAGCTAAAAAACCTTTAATATGCATGGCTTTGCCATTGGGTTTGAAAGGCAGAAGGATTGGTGAGAATCCTAATTTTTGTGTGAGAGCGACAAAGTCTCGCACCACTTTAGCATCGTAATAAGAGGTATAAGGATCTTGTACGATAAAGAGCATATTGGCTTTTTCTGTGGCACTGAGACCTTCCAATTCTTCTAATTTTTTGCCTTGGTAGCCAATTTCCACTAATTGTTGTTGAAGGTTTGGCTCTGAAAGGAGAGGCAAATCAGTCATGCCAAGCGTTTTTTCAACCAAGCTTTGAGTAACTTTCAGTTTGGTGAAATAATTGAATAATGCCGGTTGTTTCGCCATATAAGGTGCAGCAACTTCTAAATTCGCCACAAGATGATCTTTGGCTGGGCGCAAATAACGACTGTGGTAGAAATGGAAAAATTTCGCACGGAAACTTGGTACGTCAATTTTAATCGGGCATTGGCTTGCACAGGCTTTACAAGCCAGACAAGTATCCATTGCCGCTTTTACTTCATGTGAGAAGTCATATTCACCACGCCATTTCTGCACGCTATTGCGGAAACGTTCCACAAGTGCGGTCAGTTTTACTTGCGTTTTATGAAAATCTAATTGATCAGGCGATACGTTTTCATTCGCCATCAATCGCAACCACTCACGCACCATAGCGGCTCGTCCTTTTGGCGAGAATACGCGATTTTTACTCACTTTCATGGAAGGACACATAATGCTGTGCTCATCAAAGTTAAAGCAAAGTCCGTTACCGTTACAATTCATCGCACCTTTGAATTCATCTCGCATTTGAATTGGGATTTGGCGATCATTGTCCGCACGCATTGGCGAGAGAATCGAATAGAGTTCCGCATCGCTATTAAGTGGCGTACAGATTTTACCTGGATTCAGACGATTGTTTGGATCAAATAAAAATTTCACATAACGTAATTCTTGCCAAAGTTCAGGTGTAAAGAATTTCTCGCCATAATGAGAACGTACACCTTTACCGTGTTCCCCCCATAGCAAACCGCCGTATTTCACCGTGAGTTCAGCCACTTCATCTGAAATTTGTTTAAAGAGTTTGACTTGTTCTTTATCGCATAGGTCCAAAGCCGGGCGAACGTGCAATACGCCAGCATCCACATGACCAAACATCCCATATTGCAGATTGTGACTATCTAATAAGGCTCTAAATTCTGCAATGTAATCCGCAAGATGTTCTGGTGGTACACAGGTATCTTCCACAAAAGGAATCGGTTTGGCCGCACCTTTCGCATTACCTAATAGCCCCACCGCTTTTTTACGCATGGCGTAAATACGTTCAATAGAAGGCAAGTCAGAACAAAGTTGATAGCCGATAATATGATCTTTGCCTTGTGCAATTTTTTCATCTAATTGCTGACAAAGTGCGGTCACTTGGCTGTCGATTTTAGCTTGATTGTTGCCCGCATATTCAACAATGTTTAAACCAAGAATTGGATTTTGTTCTTCTTCTGTTAAAAGTTCTTTCACTGAATGCCAAATAATATCTTGTTTAGCAAGGTTCAGCACTTTGGAATCGACGGTTTCAACTGAAAGAGCATTGGCTTTCACCATAAAAGGTGCATTGCGAAGTGCAGCATCAAATGAGCTGTACTTCACATTAATTAAGGTGCGATATTTAGGAATCGGCAATAAATTGAGCTTAGCTTCGCAGATAAACGCAAGTGAACCTTCTGACCCTGTCAGAATTCGGGTGAGATTAAATTCACTTTCATCGTTATTAAAGACATTCTTAAGATCGTAACCAGTGAGAAAGCGATTGAGTTGGGGTAAATCTTGAATGATTGAGGCGCGCTTCTCTTTACAACGTTGGAAAATCGTTTGGTGTAGCGTTTTTCCATTTTCTGCAAGCGGGTAGTTTTCTAAAACATCGTCGGATTTGACCGCACTTGTATCTAATATTTCACCATTCATCAAAACAGAACGTAATGCTAAAACGTGATCAGAGGTTTTACCGTATTGTAATGAACCTTGACCGGAAGCATCGGTATTAATCATGCCACCGAGGGTCGCACGATTGCTCGTAGAGAGTTCTGGCGCAAAGAATAAACCATGAGATTTTAAAAATTGGTTTAATTGATCTTTTACTACGCCCGCCTGCACGCGAACCCAACGTTCTTCTATATTAAGCTCCAAAATGCCCGTCATGTGGCGAGAGAGATCCACAATAATATTGTTATTAATAGATTGCCCATTTGTGCCCGTGCCGCCACCGCGAGGTGTAAAGGTTAAGTGAAGGTATTTCTCTTTATTGGCTAATTTGGCGATGCGTACCACATCTGCAACAGATTTAGGGAACAAAATAGCCTGTGGAAGTTGTTGATAGACGCTGTTATCCGTAGCGAGACTTAAACGGTCCGCATAATTTGAGGCAATATCACCTTCAAAATGCTGTTTTTGGAGTTCGCTAAGATAATCACTTACCACATTATTAAGTTGTGGCACATTAGAAAGACGGGGCAACATAAAATCACTCACACATAAATAGAGAAGAAAGTGAATTTGATGATATATGAAGCTCAAAAAAAAGTCGATTTGAACAAAAGATATTTTTTGTTAGAATAGAAAACGGGTTAAAAATTAACCCGTTTTTTGTGAATGAACGTTCATTTTAGGGGTTGTTTGTCTATAAAATAACCAAAAAGGGCAAAAAAAGGTTTGATCTTTGATGTTTTTATAGGATAATAACCATACTTTTGAACGTTCCTTTGGCTATGGCAAAGGAATTGAATTTGTCAAAAGGATAAGTTAGGGCAAATTCAAAACCCTAGTTAAGCAATGTTTAGAGTGTTTCTTTTTTATAAAGTTCACAATAAACAAGGAAACTTTTCTTATTAATAACGATGACTAAATAGAGGACATCAAAATGAAAAAAACTGCAATCGCATTAGTCGTTGCTGGTTTAGCAGCAGCTTCAGTAGCTCAAGCAGCTCCACAAGAAAACACTTTCTATGTAGGTGCTAAAGCTGGTCTAGCATCTTTCCACGATGGTATCAAAGCTAACACTGATGCTACTAACCCACGTAGCTTAGATTTCGGTACTGGTTACAACCGTAACTCTGTTACTTACGGTGTGTTTGGTGGTTACCAAGTATTAAACCGTGATAACTTAGGTTTAGCGGTAGAATTAGGTTACGATGACTTCGGTCGTGTTAAATTCAAAGATGCTGGTAAAATAGCACTCAAACACACTAACCACGGTGCATCACTTAGCTTTAAAAGGTAGCTATGGTTTAACAGAAGGTTTAGACTTCTACGGTCGTGCTGGTGCAGCTTTAGTTCGTTCTGACTATAAATTCTACGATGCAACTACTGGTGCTCGTGAGCACGCATATGGTCGTCACAGCTTACGCGTTTCTCCAGTGTTCGCTGCTGGTTTCGAATATGCATTACCTTCATTACCAGAGTTAGCATTACGTCTTGAATATCAATGGTTAGCTCGCGTGGGTAAATTACGTACTCAAACAGGTCCAAATAGCTCAGTAGACTACAACCCATGGATCGGTTCTATCAACGCTGGTTTATCTTACCGTTTCGGTCAAGGTGCTGCTCCAGTTGTTGCACCTGAAGTTGTAAGCAAAACTTTCAACTTAAGCTCTGATGTAACTTTCGCTTTCGGTAAAGCTAACTTAAAACCACAAGCTAAAGCAACTTTAGACGGTATCTACGGTGAAATCGCTCAAAGTTAACAACGCTAACGTAGCTGTTGCTGGTTATACAGACCGTATCGGTAAAGATGCACCAAACGTGAAATTATCACAACGTCGTGCAGACTCTGTAGCTAACTACTTAGTAGCTAAAGGTGTTCCAGCTCAAAAGCATTTCTGCAGTTGGTCACGGTAAAGCTAACCCAGTTACAGGTTCTACTTGTGACGCGGTTAAAGGTCGTAAAGCGCTTATCGCTTGTTTAGCACCAGACCGTCGTGTTGAAATCGCAGTTAACGGTACTAAATAATTTTATTTAGTTATCCATTAACGGATTAACATTAGAAGACCTAAACTTCGGTTTAGGTCTTTTCTTATATAAATTAAACCTATAATTGAAGGAATTTTTGAATGAAAAAGTGGATTATCTTGATTATTATCGCCGTTGCTGCAGGTTTTGGCTTAATGTCTAGCTACAATGGCTTAGTAAAAGCAGAAACTGAAATTGATTCTGTTTGGGCAAATGTTGAATCATCTTATCAACGTCGTGCTGATTTAATTCCAAACTTAGTGAATACTGTAAAAGGTCAAGCTAATTTTGAACAACAAACATTAACCAATGTAATCGAAGCTCGCGCAAAAGCGACACAAACTAAAATTGATCCGTCTAATTTAACGGAAGAACAATTAAACGAATTCCAACAAAACCAAAATCAAGTAGGTTCAGCATTATCTCGCTTACTTGTTACTGTAGAACAATACCCACAATTAAAAGCGAATGAAGGTTTTATGAACTTACAAGCGCAACTTGAAGGTACAGAAAACCGTATCAATGTCGCTCGTAATAAATTTAATGAAGCTGCACGTATTTATAATGAAAAAGTACGTCAATTCCCAACTAAATTAGCGGCAATGATTTTTGGTTTTAAAGCTAAACCTTACTTTAAATCAGCTGCAGGCGCTGAAAACGCACCAACTGTAAACTTTAACTAAGGTTTATCTATGCCATTCTTTTCCAGAATTCCGGTAGATAAAAAGCAAATCGAGGCGGCGATTAGTCGCCTCGAAAGCTTAAGTTCGGCTGAGTTACGTGTTTATATTGAACGCAAAGTACCAAAGGCTTCTGCACAACTGTCTGCAATGGAACGAGCTTTAGAAGTGTTTGATGAACTGGAAATGCATAAAACAGCGGCGCAAAATGCCGTGTTGATTTATGTGGGATATAAAAATCATCTTTGTGCAATCGTAGGTGATAAAGGCATTCATCAATTTGTTGATGTGGCTTATTGGCAGTTACAATGCGATTTAATGATTGAGCAGTTTAAACAAAGCTTATACACAAGGCATTGTCGATGCGATTGATCGTATCAGTGATATTTTATCTCGCCATTTCCCTATTCAGCCTGATGATGTGAATGAATTATCTAATGAGGTAATTATTAATGGCTAAGCTTTTATCTTTTATGAAAAGTGCGGTTGTTTTTAGCCTTGTTTTTTTTGCTCAAATGGTTGTTGCGGCAGAATTTCCGCCTGCACCAAATCCTTTCCATTACATAAACGATTACACCAACACACTTTCATCAGAACATAAGCAAATTTTAGAAAATAAACTGATTGCTTATAGTAAAGAAACGAGTTCACAAATCGCTGTTGTTTTGGTTCCGACAACCGGTGAATATGAAATTGCTGATTATACCTTTGCTTTAGGTGATAAATGGGGCATTGGACGTAAAAATCTGAACAATGGCGTGTTGATGCTGATTGCGAAGGATGATCGAAAAGTCTTTATCGCAACAGGGCAAGGTTTAGAAGGTGTATTGCCGGATGCTTTTTTATCGCAAGTCATCCGTTCGGCAATTTTGCCACAATTTAAACAAGGTCAATATGCCCAAGGTATTAATGATGGCTTAAACCAAATTATTGCGGCAAGTAAAGGCGAGTTTGATGCGGCACAAGTTGAAGAAGATGCGTTCGATAAGTACATCCCATTCTTAATGGTATTGGCATTTATTGCTATTGTATTATTTGGTGAATTCCAATATCACAAAGATGAAGTATATATTAGCCCGAATCAACGTGACCAACTGAATAAAATCATTCGTCAAAGTACGATTTCTCGTCGCCGTGGTGGCGGTTCCGGTTTCGGAGGCGGATTTGGTGGAGGCTTCGGTGGCGGTGGTTCTTCCGGTGGTGGCTTTGGTGGCGGTGGCTTTGGCGGCGGTGGAGCTGGTGGAAGTTGGTAAGACCAAGTCTTTCACTCAGGTTCTATCTTATGCTAGAATAGCGCCCTATTCAGACTTTATTTGAACAAGGAACATTATGGAAACGTTAGACAAAATCAAAAAACAAATCGCTGAAAACCCAATTTTAATTTACATGAAAGGTTCACCAAAATTACCTTCTTGTGGTTTCTCTGCGCGTGCATCTGAAGCATTAATGAATTGCAAAGTGCCTTTCGGCTATGTTGATATTCTTCAACACCCAGATATTCGTGCTGAATTGCCGGCTTATGCAAACTGGCCAACTTTCCCACAATTATGGGTAGAAGGTGAGTTAATTGGTGGTTGTGATATTATTTTAGAAATGTATCAAGCTGGCGAACTTCAAACTTTATTAAGCGAAGTAGCGGCTAAACATCAAGCTTAATTGACGATAGATTACCAAGATAAACCTGCTTTTTAGCAGGTTTTCTTTTGCTCAAAAAATGATAAACCTGTTATAAAAATGTGATCAGATTAACATTTTTAAGTTAAATAACTTGTTGATAAAATTCCCTTACGTTAGACTACATCGCACTTAGTCGGGGTGCCAATATTAATGGCTGAGAAACACCCGTGAACCTGAAACAGATAATGCTGGCGTAGGAAACTAATCATCTCATTATGCTGTTTCGTTATGCAAAAATAAGGAGAACGCATAATGAACAAAACGCTTCCCATTTTAACCGCACTTTTCACCTTTTCCGCTTTCGCACAAGCTGCACCTCAAACATTAGATGTTTATACTTATGATTCATTTAGTGCTGATTGGAGTGCTGGACCAAAAGTAAAAGCAGCTTTTGAACAACAATTCCCGCAATGTAAGCTGAATTATGTGGCTTTTGACAATAATGGCACTTTGTTTAACCGTGTTCGTCTAGAAGGTAAAAAAATTAAGGCGGATGTAGTGCTCGGTTTAGATAGTTATCAAATTGAGGATGCACAAAAACTCAATATTTTTGAGCCAAATAAAGTGGATTTAAGCCAGTTACGTTTACCAATTAAATGGGAAAATCACACGTTCTTACCATTCGATTATGCACAATACGCGTTTATTTATGATAAAAATAAACTGACTAATCCACCAAATAGCTTAAAAGAATTAGTTGAGCGTCAAGATCTTAAAGTGTTATATCAAGATCCGCGTACAAGCAGTATTGGACGTGGTTTATTACTTTGGATGAATGTAGTTTATCCAGAAGCAGATGTCGCAAATGCCTGGAAGACCCTTTCTAAACATACGGTCACGGTCACCAAAGGTTGGACTGAGTCTTATGGAGCCTTCTTAAAAGGCGAAGGTGATCTGGTTTTAAGCGTAAATACTTCACCGATTTACCATATTCTTTCTGAACAAAAAGACAATTATGTGGCAACGGAATTTGCAGAGGGTAGCGTATTACAAGTTGAAGTCGCAGCCAAAAGTCGCTAACCGCAATAATGCCTGTGCTGATGAATTTTTTTAGGATTCTTACTTTCACCGCAAGCTCAAGCGGATATTGCTAAAAAAATAATGTCATGTTACCCGTGGTAGAGACCAATATCGAAAGTCATATTGATGCGCTTAATTCTCGCGCAAAATCAATGCGTATTTTAGATACCACAACGGTAACAAGTGAGCAGCTGAAAGGCTGGATCAATCAATGGCAAAAAGCTTTATCTAAGTAGTATTAATGAGCTTATTGCAACATCCGCATTTTCGTCCACGCCATTATTTGGGCGGAAGTGCGGTCATTTTTTTCATTGTTTTGCTCTATGGATTTTCACTTTCTGCTGTTTTTTCAGTCGGAAGTGATTATGCCTTATCTGATTTCTTAAAAGACGATTATTTGCATCAAGTTATCGCCTTTAGTGTCGGGCAGGCATTCTTGTCAGCCTTGCTTTCTAGCGTAATTGGAACTTTATTTGCGCGTGCTTTTTTCTATTTAGATTTCAAAGGCAAATCGCTCATTTTACGCATTTTTTCCCTCACGTTTGTTTTGCCAGCATTACTGGCTATTTTCGGTTTGATTGGTATTTATGGCACAGCCGGTTGGCTAACACAACTGCTGCAAACCTTAGGTATTTCGTGGAAACCCTCCATTTATGGTTTAAGTGGCATTCTCATTGCCCATTTATTTTTTAATATTCCTTTAGCGGCACGAATGAGTTTGCAGGCTTTGCAAAGTGTTCCGACTGAACAGCATCAACTCGCGGCACAATTGAATATCAAAGGTTTTCACATTTTTCCGCTTAATTGAATGGCCTTATTTGAAAAGCCAAATCGTGTCTGCCTTTGTGCTGATTTTTATGCTGTGTTTCACCAGTTTTACGATTGTCTTGGCACTTGGTGGCGGGCCACAAAACAGCACATTAGAAGTTGCCATTTACCAAGCCATTTTCTTTGAATTTGATTTACCCAAAGCGGCACTTTTTGCGTTAGTGCAATTTGCGTTTTGTTTTGCGTTATTTTCGCTTTCACAATATTGGGCAAAAGCACCTGAAACCCAGATTTCGCAACGTTATCGATGGGTTTTACCTGTTTCAAGTGCGGTCAAATTTGGACATGTTTTTGTCTTATTCTCGGTGTGCTTATTTATTTTAAGTCCCTTATTCAATATTGTTTTCCAAGGTTTGTCTGCGACCCAATTATTTGGCTATTGGCAAAACCCACAATTATGGAAAGCGCTTGCTTATTCATTAACCATGGCGCCGACCGCAGGGATTTTATCGGTATTATTTGGATTCTTCTTATTGTTACTTTCCCGTCAACTGCAATGGTTATATCACCCTAAATTAGCTCACTTGATTTTAACGGGGGGCATGATGATTTTAGCCATTCCGACGATCGTCTTAGCAGTCGGCTTATTCCTTTGGTTACAAGATATTGATTTTTCAGCAGGGCATTTGTTTGTAGTGGTATCTGTTTGTAACGCCTTGGCTGCCTTGCCATTTGTGATCAAAATTCTCAATACACCAATGAATCAATCGATGCAATATTATGAAAAACTCTGTTTATCGCTGAATATTACAGGCTGGCAGCGTTTTCGTTTAATTGAATATCCGTTGCTAAAAGCCCCGTTGAAATATGCCTTTGGCACTCGCGACGACCTTTATCACTCGGCGATTTTACGGCGATAGCTTTATTTGGTAGCCCTGATTTTACTTCGTTGCCTCATTTGCTTTATCAACAAATCGGGCAATATCGAAGCCAAGAAGCGGCAGTGACGGCATTGATTTTATTGAGCTTATGTTTAGGTTTATTTATGTTTATTGAAGGGCAGAAGGAACAAACATGATTAAATTAAATAATGTGATCTTCAATTATCAATCTATGCCGATGGTATTTGATTTACATATTCAAGCCCAGGAAAAAATTCGCCATTATTGGTGAAAGTGGCGCAGGAAAAAGTACCTTGCTGAATTTAATTGCCGGTTTCGAATATGCCGATAGTGGTGAGATTTGGCTAAATGGTGAAAATCATACCAAAACGGCACCTTTTGAACGTCCTGTTTCCATGCTATTTCAGGAAAACAATCTCTTTACTCATCTTTCTGTAGAAGAGAATATTGCCTTAGGTTTAAAACCGAATTTAGCCTTAAATGCAGAAGAAAAAGCCCTTGTAGAACAAGCTGCAAGTGCGGTCAATTTACAGGATTTTTTAACGAGAAAACCGACCGCACTTTCAGGTGGACAAAAACAGCGAGTAGCGTTAGCGCGCTGTTTGCTACGAGATAAACCCATTTTATTATTGGATGAGCCTTTTTCAGCTCTTGATCCTAAATTACGCATTGAAATGCAGGATTTAATGGATCAATTATGTGAAGAGAAAAAACTCACCATGTTACTGGTGACGCATCAACCCAAAGAAATTGAACGGCATATTGATCGAGTGATTGAAATTCATCAAGGAAAAGTGATCTGATCTCTTTTTATCATATTGCAGAGTAATATGCTCAACTTAATAAAAGCGACATAGCTTAAACGAGGAAAATATAATGACCACAACAAATGTAGTACAGCTTTCATCTATTACACCCCATCCATCAGTAGAGTATTGGTCTGTTTGTAAAGTCGAAGCGTTGTTTGAAACACCTTTTTTAGAATTAGTCTATCGTGCGGCTCAAGTGCATCGAGAGCATTTCAACCCTGGCGCGATACAGTTATCGACGTTGATGTCGATTAAAACGGGTGGCTGTCCAGAGGATTGTGGTTATTGCCCACAATCAGCACGTTATCAAACAGGCGTACAAAATCAGCAGATCTTGGATATTGATGAAATTGTTGAAAAAGCCAAAATTGCAAAAGCACGTGGTGCAGGACGTTTTTGTATGGGCGCAGCATGGCGTGGTCCTAAGCCTAAAGATATGGAAAAAGTGACGGCGATTATTCGTGCGGTAAAAGATATTGGCTTAGAAACTTGCGGGACCTTTGGGTTGCTGCAAGATGGTATGGCGGAAGAGTTAAAAGATGCGGGATTGGATTATTACAACCACAATCTTGATACCGCACCAGAGAATTACCACAATGTCATTGGTACACGCCGTTTTGATGATCGTTTAAGCACATTAGGAAAGTGCGTCGTGTCGGTTTGAAAGTTTGCTGTGGCGGTATTGTGGGCATGAACGAAACCCGTAAAGAGCGAGCTGGTCTCATTGCAAGTTTGGCAAATCTTGATCCGCAGCCAGAGTCCGTGCCAATTAACCAATTAGTGAAAGTAGAAGGCACACCAATGGCAGATGCAGCTGATTTAGATTGGACAGAGTTTGTTCGCACTATTGCCGTTGCGCGTATTACTATGCCGAAAAGTTATGTTCGTCTTTCTGCAGGTCGTCAAGGCATGAGTGAAGAAATGCAAGCCATGTGCTTTATGGCGGGAGCGAATTCCATTTTCTATGGTGATAAATTGTTAGTGACAGGTAATCCAGAAGAAGATGGCGATCAGCTGCTCATGGCTAAATTAGATCTTGAGCCGGAAACGGAAGAAAATAGAAAACCACTCGACAGAAATTAGTCATAAAAAAAGTGCGGTGAAATCTACCGCACTTTTTATTGAGTCTTACTTCACTTGTTCAGTTAGGCAAGGCTGAATTTTATTTAGCATTTCTTTTAAAATACGCGCTGGAGCAGCCACGATGTTGCCTGAGCGTAAATAGCCATGACCCGCATTGAAATCACACACTAAACCGCCAGCTTCACGCACGATTAAATCACCCGCTGCGCAATCCCAAGGTTTTAAGCCCATTTCGAAATAACCGTCAACGCGACCAGATGCTACATAGCAAAGGTCTAATGCGGCTGAACCCGTACGACGGAAATCTGCTGCTTCATCAATTAAATTATTCATGATAGCAAATTGAGTTGGCATCAAGCTTGGTTGTTTGAATGGGAAACCGGTGGCTAAAATCGCCCCGTTAAGTTCATTTTGGCTATCTACACGTAAACGCACTTCATTTAATTTTGCGCCTTCACCACGCACAGCAGTGAATAATTCATTACGAATAGGATCGTAAACCACACCCTACTTCGGTACGGTTTTTTACACGGATAGCAATAGAAACAGAGAAATGTGGCAAACCTTTTACGAAGTTGGTTGTGCCATCTAGTGGATCAATCACCCATTGAATATCACTGTCTTTGCCTTCTAATGCACCACGCTCTTCACTGATAATTGTATGATCAGGATAAGATTTTTGAATGATTTCAATGATCTCAGCTTCAGCGGCTTTATCGACGCTAGTCACATAATCATTAATACCTTTTTTACTTGTTTGGATGTCATCACGGCGCTCATAGTTTTTAGCAATCACGTTGCCCGCTTTTCGTGCCGCACGAATAGCGATATTTAACATTGGATTCATATTTCCACCAGATTTTAAAGAACAGATAAATAGGTCGCCTATTATAAGGGAGTTTTAGTAAATAGCCAGTTGAAAATGTTTAATTCACGGTTTTTCCCGTTTTTTAAAGGAAATTTGCGATCAGTATCGCAAAAATAGAGTAGCTAATTTGGCTTTCTTCTAAAGGAATTTTAAAGTGCGGTCAAAAAAGAAGGCATTTTATGTATAAAGGGATAACCTTATTAGAAACCTTGATTGTATTATTTATTTTAAGCTTAACGTTAGCGTTTGCATTGCCTAAATGGCAGAAAAATGATCCCAAATATTTTCTCGAAAAAGAGCAACAACGGCTTTATTTTTTCTTACGTAATATTCAAGCGAGGGCAGAAAACTCATCGGCGATTTGGTTTATTTTGGCCAATCAAGATAGGGCAAATCAACGTTGGTGTATCACAGCTCAAGTAAAAAGTGATCATTTTTGTGATTGTTTTCATCCCCAGAATTGTCCTAAAAACCTTTATGCGCATTTTTACTATCCTTATTTTGAAGGAAAAACGATGCTGATAGGCCCTAAATTATATCCGTCAGAAGTGGCGGTGAAATTTAATGGGGCCAGAAATACCATGGAAACGAAATTGTTTTATGTTACAGGCTGAAGAACATCGTACATTGTTCTCTTTTTTCAATGTGGGCAGTATTAAATTAAAGTCTGATCAAGCGGCGAGTGCATGTACAAGATGAAACCTCTAAAAGGCGAAACATTGGTGAGTTTGTTGATTTCACTCGGCTTATCCGCTTTATTATTGTTATTGGTTGCACAGTTTTATGCCCAAACTCAGCAGCAAAATCAGCGTTTAATGTTACAACTTAAATTACAAGCGGAATTACAACGCACAATTCAACTCATCGGGAAAGATCTGCGTCGCGTAGGCTTTTCGAGCCGCAAACCAAAAACTCATTGAAGATAATCTCGCTTTATTTGAATTAGACGAAAAGGGCACAGCAATAACCATTGCTCAAGCAGACAATGCTCCATCAAATAGCTGTGTCTTATTTTTTTATGATTTGAATAGCAATGGCTGTATTGGTGAAAAATACACAAAAAATACCTGCGTAAATGGCGTTAAAAATGTGGCAAAAAATATCGAAAAGGAGCTATTTGGTTACAAACTTAACGGCAAAATGATCGAAACCAAACAAACTTATAAAAATGCGGTAAATGCGGATTGTCGTTCAGCAGAGTGTCAGCGTGCTTTAACGCAATCTACTTGTAACGCTGGTGGTGGATGGACAGATTTATTGGATGAAAAAGAGTTTGAGATTTCTCAATTACGTTTTGATTGGTTAAAGGCAGGGAAAGGGATTGAAATCAAACTCGCAGGGAAATCTTACAACACATAAGCATATTCAATATGAAACTTCGCTTGTAGTGCCTTTATTAAATCAAGAAGAATGATCATGAAAAAAGGGATTGTGACACTGACGGCGCTAATTTTACTTTCGGGATTATTGGCATTGATCTTATTATTTGATGAACAGATCTTTGCGTTTTTTCGAGCTCAAATGAGTCAGCGAAAATATTATGTAGAACAGAGTCTTCCTTTACAGAAAATCAGTCAGCAGCAACAAACGCACATTTGCCAAAACTTGCCTTTAAATGGTGCTGAAAAAGTGAAACAGGTCTTTTTCGAGTCTTCAGGGGCAGAGGATAAAGTCGCCTATTCTGTTTGGTGTAAACGTGCAGAGTTATTTAAGAAATCGCCCACAAAAGGCATTAATGAAAATATGCTGCGAGATTTTATTTCCAGCGAAAAACAAGCTGATTTTCAACCGCACTTTGTGAAAGTAGATACGACTTTAACTGCTCAAAAAACACCACAAGTGTATTGGATAACGCAAAGCCAATTAGAAATTAAAGGGAATGTGAGTGGTATTCTGCTAGCAGAAGGAGATTTAACCTTAACTGGCAAAGGACGAATAAGCGGTGCAGTGATTACAGGTGGCTCACTTAAGTTAGAGGGAGTCGTGACGGTGGCTTACGGTAAAGCCGTGGTAACAAAACTCGTACAAGAATATAGCCAATGGCGTTTGGTGGATAAAAGTTGGAGTGATTTAAGTGCGCAAGATCAAAGTGAATAAAGGGCATGTCGTTAATGTCACTTTTATTAGCCTTATCGATTTTCAGCGGGTTATTTTTGATCTTTAACCGATGGACGACCGAGCAACGGAAAAGTGCGGTCAGAATTTTTCAAGAATTTCAGGCGATTCAAATTGCTGAGAATCAGGCTCAACGTCAGTTTTTAGGCTTGTCTTGTGAAAATAGCGTACAACAAAATGGCATTCAATTTTCAATTCAATGCAGTCATCATCAAGTGAATATACGCTATCCTCAAGGTGAATTTTTATTGAAAACCGAGTAAAATAACGCATTGTTTTTGCTTTCAAAAGGGCGTTACTTTGTTCGTTACTTATTATTCAAACCAACCAGAAATTCAAAAGGATATTTTAGTTTCGCTGTTGGAAAATTTACCGCAACATGATCCGTTTCAATCTGACATTGTGTTAGTGCAAAGTCCGGGTATGGCACAATGGTTGCAAATGGAAATTGCTAAAAAACGCGGCGTTGCAGCGAATTTTCAATTCCCCATGCCTTCCAGTTTTATTTGGAAACTTTACGCCGATAATTTGCCGAATGTTTCCACGCAAAACCCTTTTGAAAAAGATTCAACGTTATGGCGATTAATGCGATTAATCCCCACCTTTTTACAGCAAAAAGAATTTGAACCATTAAAAAAATATTTAGCGTCTTCACCAGCATCAGAACAGCAAAAACTTTATCAATTAAGCCTAAAAGTTGCCGATTTATTTGACCAATATCTCGTCTATCGTCCCGAATGGATTGCCGCATGGGAAGAAAATAACGATGAAAAGATCTTGGATCAAATTAATCAGCCAAAAGCAGGGGCTTTCGGCGTTAAATCCTACCTTTCTTTCTCAAATTAAAGGCAATATTCACTGGCAGGGAATTTTATGGCGAGCCTTGGTGGATGATGTCCAACGTGATTTTGGTGGAAAAGCAAAAGCATCGTGCTGCACTCAATCAACAATTTTTAGCATTATGTCGTGATCCCAATGCGACACTCAACTTACCAGAACGTATTTTTATTTTTGGTATTCCGGCATTGCCAACGGTTTATCTCAATATTTTCCAAGGTATTTCAGCTAAAACAGACGTGCATTTATTCTTCAATAATCCATGTCAAGAATATTGGGGCGACTTGCGAGATCTGAGTAAATCCTATTTATTAGAAAGACAGCGTTTCGTGCAAGAAAGCAACGATGTGAAGCCTTTAATTTCAGCCGAGCAAGTGTCATGGGAACCTGCTGACCTTGATTACACCAATCAACAAGAAGAATTGTTCAGTGGAAATCCGCTTTTAGCCTCTTGGGGAAAAATGGGACGGGATTTTCTCTATCAATTAGTGCGAGATGAGGAAAATATTCAAGCTATTTCCCGTGATTACTATGCAGAACTTCCCGAAAAAACGTTGTTAGGGCAGATCCAAAATCAAATTTTGACGTTAAGTCATGGTGCATTAAATGTCGCGAAAAATGACCGCTCTTTGGTCGTGAAATCTTGCCATAGCGCGATGCGAGAAGTTGAAGTGCTGCATGATTATTTGTTGGATTTATTCAATCAAAATCAGCATAAGCCAAAAGAAGAACAGATTACACCAAAAGATGTGGTGGTCATGGTGGCCGATGTTAACCAATATACGCCTTATATTCAGGCTGTCTTTGGGTGCGAATAGTGCGGATGCACCCGTTATTCCGTTCTCAATTTCTGACAGTAAATTGTCTGAAAGTGATGTGATCGTGTCGAGCTATCTTTCCCTGTTAAATTTAAGAGAAAGTCAGTTTGGCGCGGAAGAAGTACTGGCTTTATTGGATATTCCCGCTATCCGTGAGCGTTTTAATATTGCCCTTGCAGATCTCGAACAAATCCGTGAATGGGTGAAAGAGTCGGGTATTCGCTTTGGTTTAGAAAAACTGCAGAATACACTGAATTTTAACGCGTGGCAGGCGGGACTTGAACGTATGACCTTTAGGTTATGCGATGCGTGAAGAACAAGGCGTTTGGCAAGACAGTCTTGGACTTGATAGTAGCTATGGATTGAAAGGGCAGTTAGTCGGTGCGGTGAATCAATTTTTTACGGCCTTAAATAAATGGCATCAAGATTTGCAAAAGGCACACAATATTGAAAAATGGCGTGAAAAATTGACCGCACTTTTGACGGATTTCTTTGTGCAAAATGAAGAAACTGCAGATACCTTATTTTATATTCAAGATTGTATCAATGCCTTTGCCGATGATTTGCAGACCGTCAATTTTGAAGAAACCTTGCAAGCGGATGTCATTGCGGAAGTGATGTCTGCACGTTTAGAAGAAACACCAAACAGCCTTCGTTTCTTAGCGGGGAAAGTGAATTTCTGCACACTTTTACCAATGCGTTCCATTCCTTTTAAAGTGGTGTGTTTGCTTGGGATGAATGAGGCGGATTACCCACGCAGTCATACACCAAATAGTTTTGACTTAATGCAATATCATCATCAAAAAGGCGATCGTGTTCGTCGAGATGATGATCGTTACTTATTCCTTGAAGCCTTACTGGCCGCAAGATCCCATTTTTATGTGAGTTATGTAGGGCTCTTCAATTATTGATAATCAACCTAAAGAACCTTCAGTATTGGTGAGTCAATTGGTTGATTATATTAATCATTATTCAGAAAATGGCTTAAGGATTGAACAACATCCAATGACGGCGTTTAGTCCAAGTAATTTCCAAAATGAAGGGAAAATTAACCGCTCTTTTGCAAAAAAATGGCTGCCGATTGCGCAATTCCAAGAAAGAAAATGTCATGAATTTGTTGTGCCGATGGGCGAAAATCAAGAGCCAATAACGGAAATTGAACTCGATCGTTTTGTGAGTTTTGTTGAAAATCCAGTGAAATTCTTTTTTGAAAAGCAGCTTGGCGTGTATTTCCGAGATGAAGACGATCGCATTGAAGAAAGTGAAAACTTCACGTTAAATGGTTTGGACCATTATCGCATTAGTAATGAGTTATTGCATTTAGAGGAAGCGCAATTTAACGATTATTTTGCGAAACAGCGAGTGAAAGGCATCATGCCACGTGGCGAGTTTGCGGAAGTTTGTGCGCAATCCATTCGTGCTGATGTATTGGCTTTTAAAGAGAAAATTAAGGATTATTCTTCACCACACAGTGAGAGTGTCGATTTTGTGGTGGAAACGGCACAAGGCAATATTCGCTTGTTTGGCTATATGGAGCCATTATTTGGTGATGAAAATCAGATAATCGAATGGCGATTTGCAAAATATAAAGATCGTTATCGTATTCGCCCATGGCTTTATTATCTCATTCAACTGGCGACAAAAGAGAACGCACTGCCACCACGTATTATCGCTAAAGATAAGGATTTAACATTAAAAACAATAGAAAAATCAACCGCACTTGAGAAACTGAAAATGTATGTCGAGGCTTATTTACAAAGCCAGCAACAAATTCAGCTCATTCCAACGGAAATATAGCGAAGTTTATTGAAAAAGATGAAAGTGCGGTCAATTTTGACAATGTTTTGACGAATATCGAATCCCTTGCGAAAGATGATCCTTATGGTTATGGAAAAGCTGATCCTTATTGGGCGAGGGTGTTGGGGCAAACAGAACAATTTAAATCGCAGGATGGTCTTTTGCAGTTGGTGAAACAAACCACATCCTGGTTTGGAGAAATGTTGTCTTAAAGCGGATCTTCAGATCGAAAAGATCCTGGATTTTTGATAAGATACTGACTTAAGAATCATTTTGAAAAGGAGCTAAAATGCGTTGTCCGTTTTGTTCAACTGAAGAAACTAAGGTAATTGACAGCCGTTTGGTTTCTGATGGGTATCAAGTGCGTCGTCGTCGGGAATGCGGGAATTGTCATGAACGCTTTACCACCTTTGAAACAGCCGAATTAGTGGTGCCAAAAATTATTAAAAATGATGGGTCACGCGAGCCGTTTAACGAAGATAAATTGCGTAGCGGTATTCAACATGCGTTAGAAAAACGCCCTGTAAGTTCGGATGATGTGGAAAAAGCCATCAGCCATATTATTATCCAATTACGTGCGACGGGTGAGCGCGAAGTGCCAAGTCATCTCGTGGGGAAATTAGCCATGAATGAGCTGAAAGAATTAGATAAAGTGGCGTATATCCGTTTTGCGTCCGTTTATTTGAGCTTTGATAATATCAATGAATTCACCAAAGAAATTGAAAGCTTAAAGGATTAGTATGAGTGACACCTTTCCCCTGATGACGTGAAATTTATGCAACTGGCTCTTGAGCTTGCGGCAAAAGGGCAGTACACCACTACGCCTAATCCATCCGTAGGATGTGTGTTGGTTAAAAATGGTGAAATTGTCGGGAAAGGGTTTCATTTTAAAGCTGGTGAGCCTCATGCAGAACGAGTGGCGTTGGCAGATGCCGGTGAGAAAGCGAAAGGCGCAACTGCTTATGTGACGCTTGAACCTTGTTCTCATTATGGACGCACACCGCCTTGTGCATTAGGTTTAATTGAAGCTGGGGTCAGTCGAGTTGTCGCAGCCATGGCCGATCCTAATCCTCAAGTGGCGGGCAAGGGCTTAAAAATGTTAGCCGATGCAGGCATACCAAGTGCGGTCAATTTATTGAACGAACAAGCAGAAGCTTTAAATAAAGGTTTTCTTAAACGTATGAGAACCGGTAAGCCTTATGTGCAGCTAAAATTAGCCATGAGTTTAGATGGCCGAACAGCCATGGCGAGCGGTGAAAGCAAGTGGATCACGGGTGAAGCAGCTCGTGCAGATGTACAAAAAATGCGAGCCAAAACGACCGCACTTTTATCTACAAGTGCTACCGTGTTAGCCGATGATCCAAGCTTGAACGTGCGTTGGAATCAATTCCCCGATGATCTAAAAGCGGAATATGTTGAAGATACTGTGCGTCAGCCTATTCGCATAATCTTAGATTCTAAAAATCAAGTTCAACCAAACCATCAATTATTCCATACCCATTCGCCAGTTTGGCTTGTGGGTTCAATTCCACGAGATATGTCTGTATTCCCTGATTTCTGTGAGCAAATGTTTACTGCCAGAAAACTATGATTTTGATCTATTGATGACAGAATTAGGCAAGAGACAAGTGAATTCTGTTTGGGTTGAAGCCGGCGCCAATTTAGCGGGTAGCTTGATTGAACAACATGCTGTAGATGAATTAATCATTTATGTCGCCCCGAAACTCTTGGGAGATAACGCTCGAGGATTATGCCAACTTCCGCATTTGGAAAAACTTGCTGATGCCCCATTGTGGCAACTGCAAGAATGTGAAAGAATTGGGGATGATTTAAAGCTCAGTTATTTACCTAACTTATTAATAAAAGAATAAAAAATGTTTAAAAAACTTTTCCACTCCGCCCTTTGGGGGCTTGCTGCGGCAGGTGTTATTTTATTTGCCGTTCCTAAGCTCAATAACAGCAGCCTTTTCTCTGCTGATGATATCGTTTCGTTTCAACAGTGCCGTGAGAATTGCTTCTCCTGCTGTGGTGAACGTGTACAACCGCTCTTTTTCTTCTGCCAGCATTAATGATAGCGATCAATTACAGGTAAATAACTTAGGTTCTGGCGTGATTATGACCAAAGACGGTTATATTCTCACCAATAAACACGTTATCCAAAATGCTGATCAAATTGTGGTGGCACTGCAAAACGGCAATATTTATGAAGCGAATTTAATCGGTTCGGATAATTTGACGGATCTTGCGGTATTAAAAATCAAAGCAACCAATCTTTCTACCATTCCACAAAATAAAGAACGCCAAGTACGAGTTGGTGATATTGCTCTTGCTATTGGTAATCCGTATAACCTTGGTCAAAGTGTTTCCCAAGGGATTATCAGTGCGGTAGGGCGTAGTGCCGTAGGGGATTCTTTAGGTCGTCAAAACTTTATTCAAACAGATGCGTCGATTAACCGCGGTAACTCTGGTGGCGCGTTGATTAACTCAGCAGGCGAATTAGTAGGGATCAGCACGTTAAGTATTGGTAAAACAGCCAATGAAATTGCAGAAGGTCTGAATTTTGCGATTCCAATCAGCATTGCCAATGACGTATTGTATAAAATTATTCGCGATGGACGCGTGATTCGTGGTTATTTTGGGGTACAAAGTGAAATCACCGCTAATTCAAACGGTGGTATTGTGATTACAGGCGTGACCGCCAATAGCCCTGCAGCGAAAGCGGGCATACAAGTAGGTGATGTGATTTTACGTTTAAATAAACAAGATAACCTGTCTATTCGTGAAATGATGCAAATTATCAGTGATACTAAACCGAATACTGAAGTCATCGTTACCATTTCTCGCTTAGGTAAAGTGATTGATCTCCCTGTGATTATTGAAGAGTTCCCGTCTAATTAAGGATATATTGTGGAAGTTAAAACCAGTCACTTTTGCCTGTTTAGATCGTCTTCGCTTAATTCAGCGTTGGTCATTGATGCGCAATATTGAAAAGGAAAACTTGGCGGAGCATAGTCTGCAAGTTGCCTTTGTGGCACAAGCCTTAGCCATTATTAAAAACCAATTTTTTGGTGGGGAAGTGAATCCTGAGCGTATTGCGGTGATGGCGATGTATCATGATACCTCTGAAATTTTCACCGGTGATTTACCCACACCAATTAAATATTTCAACTCTGAAATCACCCATGCTTATAAAGATATTGAAGCAGCTGCAGAATTGCATTTAATTAGTTTGCTCCCGACTGAATTGCAAGAGAGTTTTGCACCATATTTAGATAGCGAGCAATTTAGCCCAGAAGAAAAGCATATAGTAAAACAAGCGGATTTGATTTGTGCGTATATTAAAGCTCAATTTGAATTAGAGCATGGTAACCATGAATTTAAAACAGCGAAAAAACGCTTAGAAAATTTAATGGAACAATGGCACAGCCAAGAAATGGATTATTTTTTACAAGTCTTTTTGCCAAGTTTTGGACGCTCGATTGATGAGATTGCGTTATAAAGCGAAAATAAAAAAGTGCGGTTAATTTTGACCGCACTTTTTGTTTCTAGGATTATTTCAATGTTGCTAAAATAATCTGTTCTGGATCTACGTGTAACCACACTTCTTGTCCCACTTTCCAACCATCTTTGCTATGAATGCTCGCACAAAATTCAATTGAGCTGTCCTTTAATTGCACAATGGCTTCTTCGTTTTCCATTGAAAGAATAGTCGCTTGGAAGAGGTTATTTTTTTCTTCTAATGGGGTGGCACTAATTTTCACCCAAGGGGCTTTAAACATGACCATCACTTCTTTTTCAGTAATGAGTCTGAGACGCTCAGCGCTGCGCATTGTGATCGAAACATGTAATGGATGAGCTAAATCCTGAATATTTACTGCAACAATGCAGCGGGAGTCCACAATATGTTGGCTTGCAACCTTTACCGAAAAAAATTGATTGCGAGCGCTACTTTGTAAGGAGAATTTTGCTGTTGCTGAAAGCAGGCTGTTTAACGGGATCGTCTCATCTTGCAGAATATGGAACGCGTGCTCTTGTGTTTGTTCGAGCAAATCATAAAGCTGCAGCAAACGCTCAGCATAAGTGGTTAATGAGGTACCGCCCCCATTTTTCCCACCGATATTACGTTCTAAAAGCGGTTTGGGGCTGATTTTATTCATTGCCTCAAGGTGATCCCAAGCACTTTTATAGCTCACTTTAGCGTTTTTGGCTGCTTGGTTGATTGAGCCACATTCTTTAATTTCTTTTAAGAGGCGAACACGTTTTGGATCAATAAATAATTCTTGATGAAGTTTGATCGTCAGTAAAATTTCAGTTTGTTTCATCATCTCCTCCTAATACACAATTCTGTTTATTTTACTTGATCTTTAAGTTTTTCTGTATGCTTATTTAAAAATTCAAGTTATAATTTATCTCGTAGTATATTTTTTTATATATAGTTTCATTTATATAGGAGATAAATAATGAAATTAACTAAATTTGCAACCGCACTTTTAATTGCGGGTATGGGTGTATCTTTTGCTGCATCAGCAAAAGTGACTGTGTTTGCTGCCGCTTCAATGACTGATGCGTTAAAACAAATTGCGGATCAATACCAAACTGAAAAGCCAAATAATACCGTTGTTTTCTCTTTTGCTTCTTCTTCCACCCTTGCAAAACAAGTTGAAGAAGGTGCACCTGCAGACTTATTTATTTCAGCTAGCAACAAATGGATGAAATATTTATCAGATAAGAATCTCACTGTAAAAGAAACTGAAAAAGTCATAGCTGGCAACGAATTAGTGTTAATTGCACCAGCCAAAAGTGCAGCTAATTCAGTGGATATTGCTAAAAGGTGAATGGATCAAAGGTTTAAAAGACAGCTATTTATCTGTGGGTGATCCTGCGCACGTTCCTGCAGGACAATATGCAGAAGAATCATTAACCAAATTAAATTTATGGGATCAAGTTAAAGATAAATTAGCGCGTGCGAAAGACGTGCGTGGTGCGTTAGCCTTAGTTGAACGCGCTGAAGCGCCTTACGGTATTGTGTATAGCACCGATGCGAAAGTGAGTAATTACGTGAAAACAGTCGGCGTATTCCCGAAAGACAGTTATAAACCGGTTGAATATCCCGTTGCGATTTTAAAAGATCATGACAACGCGGATACCCGTGATTTCCTTAATTACTTAGAATCGAGCGCAGCGAAAAAAATATTTGTTGAATATGGTTTCTCTGTGAAATAATGAGCTCAGACTTTATAAAGAAAGGACAGGAAACTGTCCTTTTTGTTATCTCTAAAGAAATTTCGTCATATCGATATATACACAAGGAAATATTTTGCTCTCTTGGTTTCAATTAAGCCCGATGGAATGGGATGCGATTCACTTAAGCATGAGTGTCGCATTGAGTTCTATGCTTTGGAGTTTGCCTTTCGCAATTTTTATTGCTTGGTTACTGGCTCGTAAGGAATTTTACGGTAAGTCGCTGGTTACAGGGATTATTCATCTGCCTTTGGTATTACCGCCGGTGGTAATCGGTTATTTATTATTAGTCGCCATGGGGCGTAATGGCTTTATTGGCAAGTATTTATATCAATGGTTTGGCTTATCCTTCGGCTTTAGCTGGAAGGGGGCAGTATTAGCTTCAGCGGTGGTGGCATTTCCATTGGTTGTGCGGGCGATTCGTCTTTCCTTGGAAAGCATTGATTTTAAATTAGAGCAAGCCGCACAAACGCTTGGCGCTTCGCCTTGGCGAGTCTTTTTTACAATCACGTTGCCTCTTTCTCTACCTGGTGTATTGGCAGGTTTAGTATTAGGGTTTTGCACGCTCTTTAGGGGAGTTTGGTGCGACTATTACTTTCGTTTCCAATATTGCGGGGGAAACTCAAACCATTCCTTTAGCGATGTATTCATTTATCCAAACACCTGGCGCAGAAGCACAAACTGCACGCCTTTGCTTGTTTGCGGTGATCCTTTCATTAATTTCCTTATTGCTTTCCGAAGCCTTAAGTAAACGGATGCAGAAAAAATTAGGGCAGGGCGATGTTACACATTAATGTACAAAAACAATTAGGTCGCCTGACCTTACGTGCGGATCTGCAACTGCCAACTCAAGGTGTGACGGCTATTTTTGGTTTGTCAGGTTCGGGTAAAACCTCATTGATTAATTTGGTGAGTGGTTTAACTCATCCTGATCAGGGATTTATTCGTTTAAATGACCGCACTTTGGTGGATGTAGAGAACGGTGAGAATCTCCCCGTGCATCAGCGCAAAATTGGCTATGTATTCCAAGATGCCCGTTTATTTCCGCATTACAACGTCAAAGGCAATTTACGTTATGGCATGAAGCATGTCAGCCGTGAAGACTTTGACTATATCGTTCAGCTACTTGGTATTGAATCCTTACTCAAACGCTATCCGCTTACTTTATCGGGTGGCGAAAAACAACGTGTGGCGATTGGGCGAGCCTTATTAACGGATCCTGATATTTTGTTAATGGATGAACCACTTTCAGCTTTAGATGTGCCTCGCAAACGTGAGCTTATGCAATATCTGGAAAGTCTATCCAAAGAAATTAATGTACCGATTTTATATGTGACGCACAGTTTGGACGAATTATTACGTTTGGCCGATCGCGTTGTGCTGATGGAAAACGGCAAAGTGAAAGCCTATGACACCTTAGAAAATGTGTGGAACAGTCCGTTATTTGCCCCTTGGAAAGGCGAATCGGAACAGAGTAGTGTGTTGGCGTTGCCAGTATATTTACATAATCCAACCTATAAAATGACCGCACTTTCTTTGGGCGAACAACAGCTTTGGATTAATGAAGTACATCATCAAGCGAATGAAAAAGTACGCGTCTGTATTTATAGTTCCGATGTGTCACTTACTCTCAGCAAGCCAGAGCAAACGAGTATTCGTAATATCTTACGTGGGCAAATTGTCCAAATCGTTCCGCAAGAGAATCGCATTGACATTGCGGTATTGGTGGAAGGGACATAAAGTTTGGGCAAGTATCAGTAAATGGGCGTTTAATGAATTGCATTTTGCTCAAGGCATGGATGTTTATGTACAAATAAAAGCCATTTCTGTCGTGTAAAGTCATTACTTATAAAATAAAAGTGCGGTCAATTTCAAAACAGTTTTAAAATTGACCGCACTTTCTGTTTAGGCTTACTTACCTAAGTTATCAAAGAATTTCTTCACACCGTCTAAAAAGCTTGAAGATTTCGGGCTATGAGATTTTTGCCCTTTCAAACTTTCTTCCAGTTTTTCTAATAATTCTTTTTGTTCTTTATTTAAGTTTACTGGTGTTTCAATCACCACGCGACAAATGAGATCGCCTGCGTAGCCGCTACGTGTAGAGGTCACCCCTTTACCACGCATACGGAACAGTTTGCCTGTTTGGGTTTCCGCAGGAATTTTGAGTTTCACTTTACCGTCTAAGGTTGGAACTTCAATTTCACCCCCTAACGCTGCCATTGAGAAACTGATTGGCACTTCGCAGTAGAGGTTGTTTCCATCACGTTCAAAGATATGATGTTCTTTAACATGAATTACCACATATAAATCGCCTGCTGGTGCACCATTTTCACCCGCTGCGCCTTCACCGCTTAAACGTAATTGGTTGCCGGTATCCACACCTGCTGGGATTTTAACGGAAAGGTTTTTCTTCTTGTGAACACGACCTTCGCCATGGCAGCTTTTACATGGTTTTTCAATTTTCTTACCAGAACCATGACAAGTAGGACAAACCGCTTCAGTTACGAAGAAACCTTGTTGACGACGAACACGACCAGAACCATGACAGCTTGGACATGTTTCAACTTTTGATCCTTTTTCTGCACCAGAGCCATCACAGCTATCACAGTGAGCAAGTGTATTGATTTGGATATCTTTGGTTGTACCTTTTACGGCTTCTTCTAACGTGATTTGGATGTCATAACGTAAATCTTCACCGCGTACTACACGCTGACGACCGCGTCCGCCACCGCCAAAGATATCGCCGAACATATCACCAAAAATATCACCAAAATCAGCGCCACTGAATCCGCCACCGAAGCCACCGCCTCCCATGCCACCTTGTTCAAAGGCTGCGTGACCGTATTGATCGTAAGCGGCACGCTTTTTCTTTATCGCCTAAGATTTCATAGGCTTCTTGGATTTCTTTAAATTTTTCTTCTTTGGCTTTATCACCTTTGGTTCTATCAGGGTGATATTGCATGGCGAGTTTTTTGTAAGCACGTTTAATTGCTTTTTCATCTGCGCCACGTTCAACACCAAGAACGTCGTAATAATCTTTCTTTGCCATAATGTTTTCGTTTTCCGTTTAAAAATATAAATTTAAAAAATTTTATTTTGTTATTGTGTGGTACTGCATAACAACATACCTAACAATAAAAATGATGCCGAAGGCAGAAATATCAAGGGTAAATACGTTAATTTATACTTGTTTTTGTTTGCTTTACTATTAAGATAAGTAAACAAATAAAAATAAGCGATAAGCTGAACGCTTTTATCTCTCTATTTAAAGTGGCAGGCAATTTGCCTGCCTTATAATACTTATTTCGCTGCAGCGAATGCTTGCTCTAAGTCAGCTAAAATATCTTGAATATTTTCAATACCGCAAGAAAGACGAATAAGTCCTGCAGAAATACCGGCTTTTTCTAACTCAGCTTCACTTAATTGGCGATGCGTTGAAGTCGCTGGATGTAACGCACAAGTACGAATATCGGCTACGTGTACTTCACGTGAGGTCATTTGTAACGCGTTTAACCATTTTGCCGCGGTTTCTTTGCCACCTTTAATCTCAAAGGAAATGACACCACACAAACCGTTAGGTAAATATTTTTGTTTGAGAGCGTAATCTGGTGAGCTCGATAAGCCTGGGTAATTCACTTTAGCGACTTGTGGATGTTTTTCTAAAAACTCGGCTACGGCCTGTGCATTTTCATAATGACGTTGCATACGAAGTGCAAGGGTTTCCATACCGACATTCAATAAGAAACTATTTTGTGGGGCAGGCGCTGCACCTAAATCACGCATTAATTGAACACGCGCTTTGACAATATAAGCTGCAGGACCAAAGGTTTCTGTATAAACTAAACCGTGATAAGTTTGGTCTGGTGTGCTTAGTTGCGGATATTTACCGTTATTCCAATTAAAGTTACCACCGTCTGTAATTGCACCACCAAGGGCAATAGCATGACCATCTAAATATTTAGATGTACTGTGAATGACCACATTTGCGCCAAATTCGATTGGGCGACAAAAATATGGCGTTGCAAAGGTGTTATCAACTAATAATGGCGCCTCCGCAGCTTTTGCTAAGGCAGCAAATTTTTCAATATCTAATACTCGTAAAGCGGGGTTCGCAATGGTTTCAGCAAAGACCGCTTTTGTATTTGGACGGATTGCTTTTTTGAGTTCTTCAAGTGGTAAATCTTGATCTACAAAAGTCACTTCAATACCCATTTTTTTGAATGTGTGGGCAAATAAATTATAGGAACCGCCATACACATAAGAAGAGGAAATGAAGTGATCGCCCGCTTCTAAAATATTCAACATTGCATAGAAAACCGCAGATTGGCCTGAGGCAGTACACATTGTTGCGACGCCACCTTCAAGTGCTGTAATTTTTTCTTCCGCAGCATTAGTCGTTGGGTTTGCTAGGCGAGTATAGAAATAACCTGCAGCTTGTAAATCAAATAACTTGCCAATTTCTTCTGCAGAATCGTAGGTATAAGTCGTGCTTTGCACGATAGGTTGAACACGTGGCTCACCGTTTTTAGGGACTATAGCCAGCATGGAGGCATTTCGTTTCGAATTTCATTGTTTTTTCCCTTTTAGTTGTGTTTGTTTTGGGGATAAAGTGCGGTCGTTTTTTATAAAATTTTATGCACTTTGAGTTTAGCAATGAGGTTCAACAGCGATATAAATTTCTACCAAACCATCAGGGTGGTATTTTTCAAAATCCACCGAATAAGCCCGCTTAAGTAAACCTTGTTGTTCTTTTTTCCAGATCAGTTGCCATGTTTGATAAATTTCATCTACTTTGCAACGAAAAACTTCGTAGAAACTCAAATCTTCAATTTCAATCACCGGAATATCTGTCTCTAATACTACTTCACTTGCAATCGCAAAATCATAGTCTGCTTGGTAATTCGTAGCATAATTAAAATAGATACCATAACAACAGTGACCTTGTGGTAGTTTATCGAGATTGTTTTGCCAAAGGGTTGAGATTATCTCATCTGCTATGTTGTTATTTAAGCGTTGTTGTACGATTGGGTAGAGTTTTAACGCCATTTATCCTCCGGGTTTATTTTTCCTGACTTCACTTTTTCAAATAAAGTCAGGAAAAACGGCATTTAATGAATATGCCAAAAGGGCGTATTGCTACGCCCTTTAATTTTGGTTCAAGTGAAATTATTTGTTATCTTTCACTTCTTCAAACTCAGCATCAACAACATCATCATTTGGTTTGCTGTTGCTTTGAGCTTGTTGTGCATCAGCTTGTGGTTGTGCAGCTTGAGCAAGTTTTTGAGCAACTTCTGCAAGCGCTTGAAGTTTAGCTTCGATTGCTGCTTTATCTTCGCCTTTCGCTGCAGTTTCTAAATCGCTTAATGCGCTTTCAATTGCTGCACGATCTTCAGCTGGAACTTTATCACCCGCTTCTTCTAATTGTTTACGTGTAGCGTGTACAAGATGATCTGCTTGGTTGCGAGCTTGTACTAATTCTTCAAATTTACGGTCTGCTTCAGCGTTTGCTTCTGCATCACGAACCATTTGTTGAATTTCTTCATCACTTAAACCTGAAGAGGCTTTGATGGTGATTTGTTGTTCTTTACCTGTACCTTTATCTTTCGCAGAAACGTGGATAATACCGTCAGCGTCGATATCGAAGGTTACTTCAATTTGTGGCATACCGCGTGGAGCAGGGTTGATGCCTTCAAGGTTGAATTGACCTAAAGATTTATTCGCAGATGCTTGTTTACGTTCACCTTGTAACACGTGAATGGTTACTGCACTTTGGTTATCTTCTGCTGTTGAGAACACTTGTGATTTCTTAGTTGGAATCGTCGTGTTTTTCTCAATTAAGGTAGTCATCACACCACCCATGGTTTCGATACCTAAAGATAATGGTGTTACGTCTAACAATAAGACATCAGTTACATCACCCGCTAATACACCACCTTGAACTGCAGCACCGATAGCAACGGCTTCGTCTGGGTTCACGTCTTTACGAGGCGCTTTACCGAAGAATTCTTCTACTTTTTGTTGTACTAATGGCATACGGGTTTGACCGCCCACTAAGATAACATCATCAATTTGTGATGCACTTAAGCCAGCATCGTTTAATGCAACTTTTACAGGTTCAAGTGATTTCGCCACTAAATCTTCTACTAAAGATTCTAATTTAGCACGAGTTAATTTAATGTTTAAATGTTTAGGACCTGTAGCATCTGCAGTGATGTAAGGTAAGTTCACATCAGTTTGTTGTGCAGAAGAAAGTTCAATTTTCGCTTTTTCACCTGCTTCTTTTAAACGTTGCATTGCAAGTGGATCGTTACGTAAATCCACGCCTTGTTCTTTTTGAACTCATCTACTAAGTAGTTGATTACACGGTTATCGAAGTCTTCACCACCTAAGTGAGTATCACCGTTGGTTGCCAATACTTCAAAGGTTTTTTCGCCACCTACTTCATCAATTTCGATGATAGATAAGTCGAATGTACCACCACCTAAGTCATATACTGCGATAGTTTTGTTGCCTTGACCTTTATCTAAACCGTAAGCTAATGCTGCTGCTGTTGGTTCGTTGATGATACGTTTAACTTCTAAACCAGCGATACGACCTGCATCTTTTGTCGCTTGACGTTGAGCATCGTTAAAGTATGCTGGAACAGTAATTACTGCTTCAGTCACTGGCTCACCTAAGAAATCTTCTGCAGTTTTCTTCATTTTTTTCAATACTTCTGCAGAGATTTGTGGAGGTGCAAGTTTGTCACCTTTTACATTTACCCATGCATCACCGTTGTCTGCTTTGGTGATTTCAAATGGCATAATGTCGATATCACGTTTTACTTCAGCATCGTCAAAACGACGACCGATTAAACGTTTAATTGCAAATAATGTATTTTTCGGGTTGGTCACCGCTTGGCGTTTTGCCGGTTGACCCACTAAAATTTCGTTATCATTTGTATAAGCAATAATTGACGGAGTAGTGCGATCACCTTCTGCGTTTTCAATTACGCGTGGTTTATCACCATCCATTACTGCCACACAAGAGTTTGTTGTACCTAAGTCAATACCAATAATTTTTCCCATTTTGTTACTCCTAAGTAAATTTTAAATTCGTTGTAAATCATTACGATGAATAAGATGTGGATACTTTTCCGCATTTCAAGAGGCAAGATTTAAATTTTTTCTTCCTTTTAAAGTGCGGTCATTTCCGTTCTTGTTTCACAAAATAAGTCCAGCTGAACAAAGTTCAAGGGGGAAATATAAAATTATTTTGAAAAAATAAGAAAAAATTTGTGTTTTGTGGTAAATTGTCGACAATTTTAATCATCTATTAATTTAACAAAGGAATCGAAATGAAAAAATCAGTCGTAGCATTAGGTGTGATTGTGGCTCTCGGTGCGGTAGGTGTCGGTGGGGCTTGGTTTACCGGGGAAAAAGCACAAACTGAATATTTACGCCAAATTGAATTAGCAAATAAACAAGCTCAAGCTTTAGGCTTATCTGATTCATTTAAAGTTGTTTATAAAAATAAACAGTTTGAACGCGGTTTCTTTACCTCTCAAGTAGAAGATGAAGTGGTTATTTCTTTACCTAAAGAAGGGAAAGTATTCACTATTCCCACTTTTCAACGAAAACTTTATCATGGCCCATTTCCCACTCGATCAATTAACCAAATTTAATTTCATGCCAGCAATGTTTTCAGCACAAGGTGTGATTGGTAAAAATGAAACCACCCAACCTTTATTTGATTTGCTTAAATCGGATAAACCTGTTCAATATCAAGCAACTACTAGCTATAACTTATCGACAAAAGGTAAAGTTGAATTAGCGGGCTGGGAGAGCTAACTGATCCAGAGTCACCACGAAAAATAAAGTCACTTGGTCAAATATCAATATGGGCTTTTGATGTCGATAAAGATCTTGCTGGGTAAATATGATATGACCTTTCAGATGAAAGTAAGCTTCTAATGTCAAACTTTTGCATAAAGTTATGGAGAAAGCAAGATAGCGAAAGATGTTTTTATGCCCAAATCAATCACAATGAAAATGAAAGGCATGAAAGTCGAAAGCCTCATATCATCCCAACTAAGTGGGCTTACATTTATACGGGAAAAAGCGTTTCTTTCAGTTGACAGTTTTGAAATGGCTAACACTCATTCATGTGGACAAAGAGTTTCTATGTAGTCACAAAGGGTTTCTAAAGCAAACATCTGATATTTCACTCGATGGTGATTTTCGTGAGTGCTAAAAAGTGAAAATACGGTAGACTCGATAGCTATTGATGGGAAAGGATTTTGGAAAATTAACTTACAATGCTGAGTTAAACCATATTGAAGCAAATGCGATTAATGCATTGATTGAAGCACTTTTTCACTGTCTTTCAAATCAGTCAGTGATGATGAAAATGTTAATCAGGAAATGGTATCTGAAATTTTAAGTTCATGGGCTGAAAATCATGGTATGGCTATTTTTAATAATCAACCTCAAATTAAACTCAAACCCTATTTCAATTTCAAATAGCCAGGGTAAAGTCTCATTAGATTTAAATGTGGCGTTAGCGAAAGATCCGAAATTTGATTTAATGGCGGGGAGTTTATATAAACAATTTACGGATTTTGCGTTAAATATTCACGTAGATAAAGAAATGGTGCAGAAAAAAATCTATGACACAATTTGTACCAGAAGAAGATAGAGCTTTGATTAAAGCACAAATTGAAGAGCAAGCTAAACAAGCTGCAGCACAAAATATTGTGGTGAATAATGATAAAAATGTGACGCTTAACTTAGTGCTTGAAAAGGGCGAACTCAAACTTAATGGTCAAGTGATTCCAGAAGAGCAAGTTCAAGGCGTGTTATTTATGCTAATGATGGGAGCTGCGGCACAGGTCCGGTAATTAACAACGAAATAATTAGAAAGGAGATAAAGTAATTTATCTCCTTTTTTATTAGGTTGAGATTATTTGACTACGGTATCATCGTTTAGTCTAAACGAGCTTTTAAATATCCTTCATAATCAGGGGATATCAATATTGATTTCTTGATCAAATAAGCTTGATGTTAAAAGAAAATCAGCGGTGCTTTGATTAATCGCCACCGGAATATTCCAAACAGTTGCAATACGCATTAAGGCTTTTACATCGGGATCATGTGGCGCGGCATTCATCGGATCCCAAAAGAAAATCATCATATCAATTTTTTTCTCGGCAATCAGTCCGCCAAGTTGTTGATCGCCACCCATCGGGCCACTTAATAGCGAGGCTATTTCAAGTCCCGTTTCTCTAGACAATAGATGGCCAGTTGTACCTGTTGCATAAAGTTGATGGGGAGCGAGAGCTTCTTTATGTTTCTTTACCCAATTGAGCAGGTTTTGTTTGCAGCTATCATGTGCAACGAGCGCTATTCGTTTATGAGAAAAGATTGGGCGAGTTGTCGTATTCATATTTTATCCTCTATAAAGCTAAAAAAGTATGCGAGCACTTTAGATCAAAGCGGGTATTGAATGCAATATGTGAAAGCATGCTTTTAACTAAATCAGAAAAATCTTCCTAAAATGACCGCACTTTTAATCACAAGTATGGAAATAACAGGAAGAAAACCACAAGAACAGTCAAAATCTACTATCTTTCTTGCAAAAAATCTTCTAAAATTTACAAGATTTGTTAAATGTTTGTAACATTGATTAACAAGCTTGATTTTCGTGTTTGGTCATGACCAAACTTCATTTTCACTCAGTAAAATAAGGAAAGACTATGTCAGATACCTTAGTAAACGATATTGACCCAATTGAAACACAGGATTGGTTGTCAGCTGTTGATTCATTAATTCGTGCAGAAGGCGCAGAGCGTGCGCATTACATCATCAATCAGGTGATTGATCAGGCACGTAATGGTGGTGTGAACATTGCAAAAGGTGGCGTAACAACCCCTTATGTTAATACCATCCCACTTTCTGAACAGCCAGCATACCCAGGTGATAAAGCTATTGAGCGTCGTATTCGTAGTGCTGTACGTTGGAATGCGATCATGGCGGTATTACGTGGCCAGAAAAAAGATCTTGAATTAGGTGGTCACATTTCAACTTATCAATCTGCAGCAAGCATGTATGAAGTTTGTTTTAACCACTTCTTCAAAGCGGCGACTGATAAAAACGGCGGTGACTTAGTCTTCTTCCAAGGCCACGCAGCACCTGGTATGTATGCTCGTGCATTTGTTGAAGGTCGTATTACTGAAGATCAAATGAATAACTTTCCGTCAGGAATGTGAACCAGGTAAAGGTCTTTCTTCTTACCCACACCCGAAATTAATGCCTGAATTCTGGCAATTCTCGACCGTATCTATGGGTTTAGGCCCTGTAAATGCGATCCGTACTGCTCGTTTCTTAAAATACTTAGATAACCGTGGTTTAAAAGACACCAAAGATCAAAAAGTGTATGCTTTCCTTGGTGACGGTGAGATGGACGAAATCGAAGCAAAAGGTGATTTAACATTCGCAGCACGTGAAGGCTTAGATAACTTAATCTTCGTAGTAAGCTGTAACTTGCAACGTTTAGATGGTCCTGTAACGGGTAACGGCAAAATCGTTCAAGAATTAGAAGGTTTATTTGCTGGTGCAGGTTGGGAAGTGATCAAAGTCATGTGGGGTAGTGGCTGGGATAAATTATTTGCAAAAGATACTACCGGCAAATTAACCCAATTAATGATGGAAGTAGTTGATGGTGACTATTTAACCTTCAAATCTAAGAATGGTGCATACGTTCGTGAACACTTCTTCGGTCGTTACCCAGAAACCGCTGCATTAGTAGCAGACATGACAGATGATGAAATCTGGGCATTAAGACGTGGTGGTCACGATTCAGAAAAACTTTATGCCGCATTCCATAAAGCGCAAACTGCAGGTAAACCTGTTGTGATCTTAGCGCACATGGTTAAAGGCTATAAAATTCCTGAAGCAGAAAGTAAAAACACAGCGCACCAATCTAAAAAAATGTCTCTCGAAAGCTTAAAATCTTTCCGTGATCATTTCCAATTAGATATTAAAGATGAAGATATTCCTAACTATCCATACATCACCTTCCCAGAAGGTTCGGAAGAGTACAATTATCTTCACGGCAGACGTAAAGCGTTAAACGGTTATTTACCAAAACGTTTACCAAAATTCACCACTGAATTTAAAGTGCCAGCATTAGAAGAGTTTGCCCCATTGTTGGAAGAGCAAGCGCGTCCAATTTCAACCACAATGGCATTTGTTCGTTTCTTAAATACCTTATTGAAAGATAAAAATATTGGTCAACAAATTGTGCCAATTATTGCTGACGAAGCACGTACTTTCGGTATGGAAGGTTTATTCCGTCAAATCGGTATTTACAACCCACATGGTCAAAACTATGTGCCTTCTGACCGTGATTTAGTGGCTTACTACCGTGAAGCGAAAGATGGTCAAGTATTACAAGAAGGTATCAATGAATTAGGTGCAGCATCATCTTGGTTAGCTGCAGCGAACTCATACTCTGTAAATAACCTTCCGATGATTCCATTCTTCATTTACTACTCAATGTTTGGTTTCCAACGTGTGGGTGACTTAATGTGGGCAGCAGGTGACCAATTAGCACGTGGTTTCATGATCGGTGGTACTTCTGGCCGTACAACATTAAATGGTGAAGGTTTACAACACGAAGATGGTCACAGCCATATTCAATCTCTTGTTATTCCTAACTGTGTGTCTTATGACCCAGCTTACGTTTATGAAGTGGCAGTTATCCTACAAGACGGTATCAACCGTATGTATGGTGAAAAACAAGAAGATGTGTTCTACTACATCACCACATTAAACGAAACTTACGAACAACCAGCAATGCCAAAAGGTGCAGAAGAAGGTATTCGTAAAGGTCTTTATAAATTTGAAACCGTTGAAGCGAAAGGCAACAAAGGTCATGTTCAATTATTAGGTTCTGGTGCGATCTTCCGTCACGTTCGTGAAGCGGCACAAATCCTTGCAAATGAATATGGCGTAAGCTCAGATGTATATAGCGTGCCTTCATTCACTGAAGTCGCTCGTGAAGGTGCGGATGCAGTACGTTGGAATATGTTACACCCAACTGAAAAAGCACGCGTACCTTACATTGCACAGGTAATGAACGATGCACCAGCTGTTGCAGCAACTGACTACATGAAATTATTTGCAGAACAAGTTCGTGCATTCATCCCAGCACAAAGCTATCACGTATTAGGTACTGACGGTTTCGGTCGTTCAGACAGCCGTGAAAACTTACGTGAACACTTTGAAGTGGATGCACGTTATGTTGTGGTTGCAGCATTACATGAGCTTGCAAAACAAGGCAAATTTGATGCGAAAGTGGTGGCTGATGCAATCGCGAAATTTGGTTTAAAAACTGAAATTTTAAATCCGCTTTACGCTTAATAAAAACATCCTGTGTGTGAGAGCACACAGGAGCATCTACAAATAAAGTGCGGTTGATTTTAACTGCGTTTTTTAAAGGTAAGATAACATGTCAAAACAAATTCAAATTCCTGATATCGGTAGTGATGAAGTTACCGTAACAGAAGTGATGGTGAAAGTAGGTGATACCATTACCGCTGATCAAAGTATTATTAATGTTGAAGGTGATAAAGCTTCAATGGAAGTACCTGCACCAGAAGCCGGTGTGGTAAAAGAAGTATTAGTAAAGTGGGTGATAAAGTCACAACTGGCACACCAATGCTTGTTTTAGAGTCAGCGGATGCGGCAGCGCCTGCTCCAGCTGCAGCAGCACCTGCGCCGGCAGCCGCACCAGCAGCTGCAAGTGTAGTTGAAGTCAATGTACCCAGATATCGGTTCAGACGAAGTAAACGTGACTGATATTATGGTGAAAGTAGGCGATACCGTTGAAGTTGACCAATCAATCATCAATGTTGAAGGTGATAAAGCGTCAATGGAAGTGCCTGCTCCTGTTGCTGGCGTAGTAAAAGAAATTTTAATCAACGTGGGCGATAAAGTTGTTACTGGCAAATTAATCATGAAATTTGAAGTGGCGGGTGCAGCACCAGCCGCAGCGCCAGTTCAACAGGCGGCAGCACCTGCAGCAGCACCAACAGCTTCAGCCATTAAAGAAGTGAATGTACCAGATATCGGTGGCGATGAAGTTAACGTAACTGAAATCATGGTTGCCGTTGGTGACAGCGTTTCTGAAGAGCAATCTTTAATCACCGTTGAAGGCGATAAAGCCTCAATGGAAGTGCCAGCTCCATTTGCGGGTGTGGTAAAAGAAATTTTAGTGAAATCAGGTGATAAAGTTTCAACTGGTTCATTAATTATGAAATTTGAAGTGGCAGGTGCAGCACCCTGCTCCTGCAGCAGCTCCAGCAGCGGCAGCTCCAGCGCCTCAAGCAGCACCTGCAGCAGCGCCGGCAGCACAATCAGGTAATGTATCTGGTTTAAGCCAAGAACAAGTTGTAGCAAGCGCAGGTTATGCACACGCAACACCGGTGATTCGTCGCTTAGCGCGTGAATACGGTATTAACCTTGATCGCGTAAAAGGTACGGGTCGTAAAGGTCGTGTTGTGAAAGAAGATATCCAAGCTTACGTGAAAACCGCTGTTAAAGCGTTTGAAACAGGCACTGTATCTTCTGCAGCAGCGGGTAATGGTGTGGCAAACGGCGCAGGCTTAGGCTTATTACCATGGCCGAAAGTTGACTTCAGCAAATTTGGTGAAGTAGAAGAAGTTGAATTAAGCCGTATCAACAAATCTCTGGTGCGAACTTACATCGTAACTGGGTAATGATTCCACATGTTACTCACTTCGATCGCACAGATATCACCGATTTAGAAGCATTCCGTAAAGAACAGAATAAGATTGTTGAAAAACAAAAATTGGATGTGAAAATTACACCAGTTGTGTTCATTATGAAAGCGGTAGCGAAAGCATTAGAAGCGTTCCCACGTTTCAATAGCTCTATCTCTGAAGACGGACAAAAATTAACACTTAAAAAATACATCAACATTGGCGTAGCGGTAGATACACCAAACGGTCTCGTTGTACCTGTATTTAAAAACGTGAACAAAAAAGGTATTATCGAACTCTCTCGTGAATTAATGGAAGTCTCCAAAAAAGCACGTGACGGTAAACTTTCAGGTTCTGATATGCAAGGTGGTTGTTTCACCATTTCAAGCTTAGGCGGTATTGGTACAACTCACTTTACACCAATCGTAAATGCACCAGAAGTAGCAATCTTAGGTGTATCTAAATCAGAAATGCAACCGGTATGGAATGGTAAAGAATTTGAGCCACGCTTAATGCTTCCATTATCATTATCTTTCGACCACCGTGTGATCGATGGTGCTGATGGTGCTCGCTTCTTAAGCTATATCAATGGCGTATTAGCTGACTTACGTCGCTTAGTGATGTAATTAACGCGGTAAGATGTGAGTGATTAGGCTCACATCTTACAGAAAGGATCGCAAGTGCGGTCAAAAATTTGAACGTTTTTACGAGGTAAAAATGAGTAAAGAAATTAAAACCCAAGTTGTGGTACTTGGTGCTGGTCCTGCAGGTTATTCAGCGGCATTCCGTTGTGCGGACTTAGGTTTAGAAACAGTACTTGTTGAACGTTATTCAACATTAGGTGGGGTATGTTTAAACGTAGGTTGTATCCCTTCTAAAGCATTACTTCACGTTGCTAAAGTAATTGAAGAAGCGAAAACACGCAAGCAAAAATGGTGTGTATTTCGCAGAGCCTCGCATTGATTTAGATGAAGTGCGCGCAGGTAAAGAAGCGGTTGTGGCGAAATTAACAGGCGGTCTTGCAGGCATGGCTAAACAACGTAAAGTAACCGTTGTTGAAGGTTTAGCGGCGTTTACCGATCCACATACATTAGTGGCTCGTGATCGTGATGGTAAACCAACCACAATTAAATTTGATAATGCCATTATCGCAGCGGGTTCTCGCCCAATTCAATTACCATTCATTCCACATGAAGATCCACGCGTTTGGGATTCAACAGATGCACTTAAATTAAAAGAAGTACCGAAAAAACTTTTAATCATGGGCGGTGGTATCATCGGTTTAGAGATGGGTACCGTATATGATGCATTAGGTTCTGAAGTTGAAGTGGTTGAAATGTTTGACCAAGTAATTCCAGCGGCAGATAAAGATGTGGTAGGTATTTATACCAAACAAGTTGAGAAAAAATTCAAGTTAATGCTTGAAACTAAAGTGACTGCAGTTGAAGCAAAAGATGATGGTATCTATGTTTCAATGGAAGGTAAAGCATGCAACGATACTAAACGTTATGATGCAGTATTAGTTGCAATCGGTCGTACGCCAAATGGTAAATTGATCGATGCAGGTAAAGCAGGTGTTGAAGTGGATGAGCGTGGTTTCATTCATGTTGATAAACAAATGCGTACCAATGTACCTCACATCTTTGCAATCGGTGATATCGTTGGTCAACCAATGTTAGCACATAAAGGTGTTCACGAAGGTCACGTTGCGGCAGAAGTGATTGCAGGAAAAAAACATTACTTCGATCCAAAAGTCATTCCTTCTATTGCTTATACTGAACCAGAAGTGGCTTGGGTAGGTAAAACTGAGAAAGAATGTAAACAAGAAGGTTTAAACTACGAAGTGGCTAAATTCCCTTGGGCTGCTTCAGGTCGTGCGATTGCTTCAGAATGTGCTGAAGGTATGACTAAATTGATCTTCGATAAAGATACTCACCGTGTACTTGGTGGGGCAATCGTTGGATCTAACGGTGGTGAATTATTAGGTGAAATTGGTCTTGCGATCGAAATGGGTTGTGATGCAGAAGATATCGCATTAACCATCCATGCTCACCCAACACTTCACGAATCTGTTGGTCTTGCGGCTGAAGTGTTTGAAGGTTCAATTACTGACCTTCCAAACGCAAAAGCGAAGAAAAAATAATTGATTGAAATCTTCCATAAAGGCTACTCGAATGAGTGGCCTTTATTTTTTGAGAGATAACTCACAAAATTGCATAAAAATTCAATAAAAACTGGCGGTCAAAATGACTTTTTGATAAAATCCGACCAGTTTTGTTTTTATATTTTTTTATTATTTAAAAGCTATGTTAAAGAAGATTTTGATTATTGTAGGATTGGCAGTGTTGACAACAGCCTGTTCTAATGGCTCTAGGCAGGCTCATAATGGAGTAATTACAGAGAGCGATGATGCGGAGCTAACGGGGTTTAATTGCAGGTTTAGATGGGAAACAAGGTGGACTTCACCCTAAATTAAGAACAAACCGTCCTAAATCTGGTTTAATTGGTGATAAAGCACTTGCTCAAGTTTATAACGAATGGGGTGGTACACGTTATAGAATGGGTGGAAGCACAAAACGTGGTATTGATTGTTCTGCATTTATGCAAACCGCTTTCCTTGATGCTTATGGTGTGGAACTTCCTCGCACAACTTCAGAACAACGCTATTTAGGTCGCCAAATCCAAAAACATGAATTACGTAAAGGCGATTTAGTATTCTTCCGTCGAAATAACCATGTAGGCGTTTATATTGGTAACAACCAATTTATGCATGCAAGTTCAAGCCAAGGTGTAACAATTAGTTCATTAGATGAAGATTACTGGGCAAGAACTTACACACAATCACGTCGCGTGATGTAATAACAATTTTTTATTTCAACAAAAAGTGCGGTTAATTTTAACCGCACTTTTTCTTTACGTAGATTATCTGTTTATTGGCTTAAGCCGCAAATTTCATTAAATCTCTTCTTGGTTTCATTTGGTGGATGGTATTTGTTACTGTTCCAACCAATGGTAGGCTTGTCCATTGTGTTGTTTTAATATTCTCCACTTTGGAATCTAATGCCATGAATACAAATTCATTACCGCTTACACCGGCAAATTCATAAATATGGAATTCATCTTGTTTTTCCAATACCACAAGATCACCGATGAAAAGGCTGTCATTTTTTTCAACCACTAACATATCGCCCATTTCAATTCCCCAAGCAAGCATATTCGGATTCGTTACACGAATAAAACAAGTTTGTTGTGGACGTTTGATGCAATAAAGGTTGAGATCTAATTTTTTATTAAATGTTGATTTGCTTTCAACATCATTGAAAAATGGCATAGGATGATAAGAAAACGTCATATCATTTTGTGCAACTGTATTTGCGTAGTTCATCATCTTGTGTTCCTTTTAGTTAGTGTGTTTTTAATCATTGGTTGTTTATACAGGTGTAATATACTGTGGTTAGATACAGTATGTCAATAGGGCATAGAAAAAAATTTTTTTTTATAGGCGAAAAATTTTAGAAAAAAATTCATTCCAAGCTTAAAAAAAGTTCAATTTTTTTTAACAAAATAATAAAGAAAAAAATTTTCTTTTAAACAAAAATTTAAGCTATCTTTACTCTGTTTTCGGTGGATCGTAACGATCTGAAGTTCAACTTAATCTTTATTTAAAATTATTATGAATACATCACGTTTATTTCATTTTCTTTTCCAAGGTAATTTGGTAAAACGAATTGCCGTTGGTTTGGTACTCGGGATCCTTGTTGCATTGGTGAATGAGAGTGTAAAAAATTCATCAGGCATTGATCTTGCATCTAGCTTTGGTGTGCTGGGTCAAATTTTCGTTAAAGCATTACGTGCAGTTGCACCAATTTTGATTTTCTTCCTTGTTATGGCTGCACTGGCTAATAAGAAAGTGGGCTCTAAAAGCAATATGAAAGAAATCGTAGTGCTTTATCTTGTGGGAACCTTCTTAGCCGCTGTTGCTGCAGTAATTGCAAGTATGGCATTCCCATCAGATGTGGCTCTTGCGGTAAAAGAGGATGCGAGTTCAGCACCTCAATCTGTTGGTCAAGTGATGCTTTAACTTTAGTATTGAATGTGGTGGATAACCCATTAAATGCAATTTTTAAAGCAAACTTTATCGGTGTTTTAGCGTGGTCTATCGGTTTAGGTTTAGCCCTTCGTCATGCATCAGATGCAACTAAACAAGTGGTGGCTGATTTTGCAGAAGGCATTTCTAAAATTGTTCACGTGATTATTTCATTTTGCACCTTTCGGTGTATTCGGTTTAGTGGCTGAAACATTTATCTGACAGAGGCTTATCTGCGTTAGGTGGATATGTTCACTTATTATTCGTGTTAATCGGTACAATGCTATTTACTGCCTTTGTGCTTAAACCCAATTCTCGTTTATTGGAAAATTCGTCGTAACCCATATCCATTAGTTTGGACTTGTGTACGTGAAAGTGGTGTAACTGCATTCTTTACTCGTAGTTCTGCAGCAAACATTCCTGTAAACATTGAATTAGCAAAACGCTTAAATCTTGATGAAGAAACCTATTCTGTGGCAATTCCATTAGGTGCAAATATCAATATGGCGGGTGCAGCGATTACCATTACTGTATTAACGTTAGCGGCTGTTCATACATTAGGCTATCGAAGTATCTTTCGTCAGTGCGGTATTATTAAGTATTGTTGCGGCGCTTTGTGCATGTGGTGCTTCTGGTGTGGCAGGTGGTTCATTATTATTAATCCCATTAGCTTGTAGCTTATTTGGTATCAGTGATGACATCGCGGCACAAATGATCGGTGTAGGTTTTGTGATTGGTATCTTACAAGACTCAACAGAAACAGCACTTAACTCTTCAACTGACGTATTATTTACTGCGGCAGTATGTATGGAAGAAGAGCGTAAAAACGGTTAATTAAATTAATCTGACAAGGCGGGCAAATTGCTCGCCTTTTGGTTTTTTTAAAGGGAAAGAGAATGACACTTTTAATTCAGCAAGCAAAATTTGAGCTTTCATCAAAAACAGACCTTAAACTTACCGCACTTTGCGATTGAGCCACAACAATATTGGGTTGTGGTAGGCAGTAATGGGAGTGGAAAATCAGCGTTTGCTTTAGCTTTGCAAAATGAATTGCCTTTACAGGAAGGGGAGTATCATAATTCTTTTAAACGTGTTCAATCCTTTTCTTTTGAAAAACAACGAGAAATTCTTGAAGCGACATTAAAGAACTTAAATAACGATGATACCGATCCAGACTTTTTTGGTAAAACTGCAAGAGAAACCATTTTAAATGGTAGTACGGCGCTTACTTTTTGTGAACAAATTGCAGAAAAATTAGGGATTACTTATCTCTTAGATCGTTTCTTTATCAAACTTTCCACTGGGGAAACTCGAAAAGTCTTATTGGCACAAGCGTTATTACAAAAGCCCGATCTATTAATTTTAGATGAGCCTTTTGAAGGGCTAGATCAGCAATCTGTGCAAGATTGGATGGCGATGTTGAATGAACTGAAAAAAGAATGTGCAATCGTTCTGATCGTTAATCGTCTAGCTGATATTCCAGAACAGTCCACTCATTTAGCCATGTTGGAAAATTTAGAGTTAGTACTAGAAGGTGAACGCCAATCCATTGAGCAACAAAGTATTTATCAACAATTAGTTTATGCGGAGCAATCTGTTGATGTGGCTTTGCCAGAACCAGCGTCACCATTACTAAAACTGCCTGAAAACCAACCGCACTTTGAGCTTAAAAATGTCACGGTCCAGTATGGCGATAAAGTGATTTTGGATCATTTAAACTGGGTTGTTCAACCTCATCAAAATTGGTGGATTAAAGGACCAAATGGTGCAGGGAAAGTCTACCTTTACTTTCTTTAATTACAGGTGATCACCCGCAAGCATTTGCTAATCATGTGGTGATCTTTGGTAAACAACGTGGCTCAGGCGAAACGATTTGGGATATTAAACAAAAAATTGGTTACGTAAGTAGCCAACTGCATTTAGATTATCGCGTGAATTGTTCTGTATTGGATGTCATTATTTCTGGCTTTTTTGACAGTATAGGGATTTATCAACAAGTGCCAGAGGCAATTCGTTTGAAAGCCATGCAGTGGTTAGCTCGTTTAAATCTGACTCATTTAGCAAAAACGCCATTTCGTTCACTTTCTTGGGGGCAGCAACGTTTGCTCTTAATTACACGAGCGATGGTAAAGCATCCACCTGTTTTAATTTTAGATGAGCCTTTTCAAGGGCTTGATGGATTAAATCGTAAGCTAGTGAAACATTTTATTGAACAACTGGTAAATAATAGTGAAACGCAGCTTTTATTTGTTTCTCATCAAGATTTAGATGCCCCGAATTGCATTACGCATCTTTTTGAATTTATAAGAGAAAACGATAAATATATTTATGTACAAAGTGCGGTCTAATTTGATAGACTTTTCTTATATTTCCTCATCATTAAGGAGCAATCTATGGAAGGCTTATCTATTGCCGCAATCGTCTTTATTGTATTAGTTGTTGTTGTGCTATTTTCGGCACTTAAAACTGTACCGCAAGGTTATAACTGGACGATTGAGCGTTTTGGACGTTATACCCACACCTTAATGCCTGGCTTGAACTTTGTGGTCCCATTTGTGGATCGTGTTGGTCGTAAGATCAATATGATGGAACAGGTATTAGATATTCCCTCACAAGAAGTTATTTCTAAGGATAACGCCAACGTATCCATTGATGCGGTTTGTTTCGTCCAGGTGATTGATGCTCGCAGTGCAGCTTATGAAGTAAATCATTTAGAACAGGCGATTATCAATTTAACCATGACCAACATTCGTACCGTGCTAGGCTCGATGGAATTGGATGAAATGCTTTCTCAACGTGATTCCATTAATGGTCGTTTATTGGCAATTGTGGATGAAGCGACCAATCCTTGGGGGATTAAAGTCACCCGTATTGAAATTCGCGATGTGCGTCCACCACGTGAATTGATTGATTCCATGAACGCACAAATGAAAGCTGAACGTAATAAACGTGCGGAAGTCTTGGAAGCGGAAGGTATTCGTCAGGCGGAAATTTTACGTGCAGAAGGGGAAAAACAAGCCCGAATTCTGAAAGCGGAAGGGGAGCGTCAAGAAGCCTTCTTACAAGCAGAAGCACGTGAACGTGCAGCAGAAGCGGAAGCGAAAGCAACTCAAATGGTGTCAGAAGCGATTGCCAGCGGTGATACCAAAGCGATCAATTACTTTCATCGCACAAAAATATACAGAAGCCTTAAAACAAATCGGTGGTTCACCGAACAGCAAAGTGGTCATGATGCCGCTTGAAGCCGGTCAATTTAATCGGCTCGGTAGCGGGCATTGCCGAACTGTTAAAAGGCGACAAAAAAGCGTAATTTCCTAAAGTGCGGTTAAAAATGACCGCACTTTTTCTCTCAAGGAGTTGATATGGCAGATTGGTTAACAACTTGGTCGGTGTGGCATTGGTTAGTATTAGGTTTTGTATTGTTAATCGCTGAAACCCTCGTACCCGGCGTGTTTTTATTATGGTGGGGCTTAGCTGCGATTGTGACGGCAGGCGTAATGGCGTTGGTGCCGAGTTTATCCTTAACCGCGTTAGCTGTTTTTTATGCGATTTTAGCGATTATTCTCTCGTTGCTCTGGTGGAAATATCAACATAGCAAAGATAATCAGGACCAATCACGTACGACCTTAAATCAACGAGATCATACTCTGTTAGGTAAAAAAGGCACGGTATTAGAAATTGGTTCTAATGGGATTGGTCGTGGAGCCTTTGGCGATACCACATGGCGTATCCAAGGCGAGCATTTAACAGTGAATGATCTGGTGGTGGTAGAACGCGTTGATGGCATCACATTGTTAGTGAAAAAGGTAACAGAATGAATCATTTAATTATTTTTGCACATCCCAATAGCCAAAAAAGTTTTGGTCGTGCCATCGTGGATCGCGTTGTAAAAGCAAGCCAACAGCTTGGTGTTGAAACCCATTTGCGCGATCTTTACACCATGGAATTTAATCCGATTATTTCCTTTGAAGAATTGCAATCGGCTAATAAAGGGATTATCCCGGCGGAAATTCAGCAGGAACATGATTTTATTCGCCAAGCAGATTTGATTACGATGGTTTATCCTTTATGGTGGATGGGCTTTTCCTGCAATGCTTGAAAAGGCTATTTGGATCGTGTATTAAGCCATGGTTTTGCTTATAAAACAGAAAATGGTGAATCCAAAGGTCTGCTTCAAGGTAAAGCGATGCAACAATTTATCACCATAGGGAGTAGCGTAGCAAAATATCAAGAATACGGCGTGGATAAATCCCTCAATCATTGTTTGATCAATGGGTTATTTAATTATTGCGGTATCGAGAATGTGGATTACACTTTGTTTGGGGATATTCATATTATCGATGATGCTGCTCGCCAAGCGATGCTTGATGAAGCCGCCGAAAAAACAACGGCAAAATTGACTGCACTTTTAGCTCAATCGTGAGCACAATCATAGGAAAGCAACAGATGTCAGAAACTCAAGTAAATAATTTTTCTTTAATAAGCCGCCTATTTGGCAATTTATTTTATCGCAGCCCTACGGATCCCATTTTGAGTGGGGTATTTGATTGGCTGCAGCAACAAGGTTTAAGTCAAGTGTGGGCACTTTCTACGGATAAAGAAAGCGAAGCGGCCATTGATAATTTACAAATGAAAATTGATTTAACGTTGCTTGATCAAGAATATCAAAAATTGTTTGGTCCAAACGGTAACGTACCAACGGCTATTTCAAGTTATGATATGGATGTGCAACGTTTTGTGGATTTTCGTCATGCGCGTAATGTGCCATGAAGCAGAGAATGTCGATCATTTTGCCTTGTTATTGCTTACGGCTTCTTGGTTAGAAGACAACACGGAATCGCTATCTGCTCAACAAGATTTATTCGGTGATTTCTTATTACCTTGTGCAGCGAAATTCTTAACCCAAGTGGAAACTTATGCAACACTTCCTTTCTATCGCTCATTGGCGTATTTAACCCGTGAAATCTTGGCTGCAATGGCTGATGAATTAGAAGAAGGCGAGTAGTTTTCATCAATAGAATAGATCTCTAAAAGAGATTTTTAGATAACAATAAAAAAGCCCCGCGAATCAAAACGCGGGGCTTTTATTTAATGGAAGATCAATTATTCTCCAGAAGTCACATCTTCAGTGCCTTCGTCTTCATCATCCACATCACAAACACGTTCAAGACTGACTACGTGTTCATCTTCTGCGGTACGAATTAAACGAACCCCTTGGGTGTTACGGCCAACGATACTTACTTCACTTACACGAGTACGCACTAAGGTACCTGCATCAGTGATAAGCATAATTTGGTCGGTTTCTTCTACTTGTGTCGCTGCAACGACTTTACCGTTACGTTCGCTCACTTTAATCGAAATCACCCCTTTGGTATTACGGGATTTGGTTGGGTATTCGCTTAATTGTGTACGTTTACCATAACCGTTTTGCGTCGCCGTAAGGATTGCACCGTCATTTTTCGGCACAACTAAGGATACGACTTTATCGATGTTGAGATCGAGTGTTTCTTCTGCATTATCATCAGAAACATCTTCAATTTCGACCGCACTTTCATCGTCAGCGATGTCATTGGTGAGGGCGAGTTTAATACCGCGTACACCTGTTGCTAAACGACCCATTGCACGGACTGCGCTTTCAGCGAAACGCACCACGCGACCTTGCGAAGAGAACAACATGATTTCGTTAGAACCATCGGTGATATCCACACCGATTAATTCATCTTCATCACGTAAGTTCAAGGCGATGATACCGCTTGAACGTGGACGGCTGAATTCGGTTAGTGCAATTTTCTTCACAATACCACCAGCGGTTGCCATGATGACGAAATTTATCTTCTTCATAAGCAGAGATTGGCAGGATTGCGGTGATACGCTCGTTTTCTTGTAACGGTAGAATATTGACAATTGGACGACCACGTGCACCACGGCTAGCTTGTGGTAATTGATAGACTTTCAACCAATATAAGCGACCACGGCTAGAGAAAGCAGAGAATCGTATCGTGAGTATTCGCCACTAAGAGTTTTTCGATGAAGTCTTCATCTTTCATCTTCGTTGCAGATTTACCTTTACCACCACGACGTTGTGCTTCGTAGTCGGTAAGCGGTTGATATTTCACATAACCTTCGTGAGAAAGGGTCACTACCACATCTTCTTGAGCGATTAAATCTTCTAAATCAATATCACCGGAAGCCGCAGTAATTTCGGTACGACGTTCATCGGCGAATTGTGCACGTACTTGTTCAAGCTCTTCACGAATCACTTCCATCAAGCGTTCAGGGCTGTTGATGATGTGGAGAAGTTCTGCAATTTTAACCAATAACTCTTTGTATTCATTGATCACTTCTTCGGTAGCAAGACCGGTTAAACGGTGTAAGCGAAGTTCTAAGATTGCATCAACTTGTTCTGGAGAAAGGTAGTAATCAGAACCTTGAATACCAAATTCAGCCGCTAATTCAGCTGGGCGTGCCGCCGCATCAAGCAAGCCTAAAATTTCGTTATTCAGTTTCCAAGGGCGAGAGATTAATTTTTCTGCCGCTTCTTTACGCTCTTTCGATTGACGGATGATGTCGATGATTTCATCGATATTTGATGTTGCAACCGCTAAACCTTCTAAAATATGGGTACGCTCGCGGGCTTTACGCAATTCAAATAAAGAACGGCGAATCACCACTTCGCGACGGTGCATCACAAAGGCTTCAATGATTTGTTTTAAGTTGAATAAACGTGGTTGACCGTGATCCAAGGCCACCATGTTGATCCCGAAGGTCACCTGCATTTGGGTAAGAGCATAGAGGTGATTTAATACCACTTCGCCTACGGCATCACGTTTGATGTCGATTTCAATGCGGATCCCTTCTTTGTTAGAAAGGTCGATAATATTGCTGATGCCTTCGATTTTTTTATCTTTGATAAGCTCAGCAATTTTTTCCACTAATTTGGCTTTGTTCACTTGATAAGGCAATTCGGTCACAATGATTTGCTCTTTGCCTTTATCTGTGGTTTCTACGCTAGCACGAGCGCGAACATACACTTTGCCGCGACCAGTGCGATAAGCTTCTTCAATCCCTTTACGGCCATTAATTAATGCCGCTGTCGGGAAGTCTGGGCCTGGGATATATTGCATTAATTCATCAATGGTGATGTTTTCGTTATCAATATAAGCCAAGCAGCCATCTAAAACTTCATTTAAGTTGTGTGGTGGAATGTTCGTTGCCATCCCCACCGCAATACCAGAAGAACCGTTTGCTAAAAGTGCCGGAATACGGGTTGGTAATACATCCGGAATCATTAATTCGCCATCATAGTTTGGCGAGAAATTCACGGTTTCTTTATCCAAGTCAGTTAATAACGCTTGGGTGATTTTTTGCATACGGACTTCGGTATAACGCATTGCCGCTGGCGCGTCACCGTCGATTGAACCGAAGTTACCTTGCCCATCTACCAACATGTAGCGCAATGAGAACGGCTGTGCCATACGCACAATGGTGTAGTACACCGCAAAATCACCGTGCGGGTGATATTTACCGATTACATCACCTACCACACGGGCAGATTTTACGTATTTTTTGCCGGCAGTGATGCCAGATTGATCCATGGAGAAAAGCACACGTCGATGCACCGGTTTTAAACCGTCACGCACGTCAGGGCAAAAGCACGCCCAACAATCACCGACATGGCGTAGTCAAGGTAAGAAGATTTGAGTTCTTCTTCAATATTGACTGGGGTAATAGAGGAATGGATTGAATCCGTCATTTTTATTCCTTTTTTGATCAAAAAATTGCGACGGATTATAGCATAAATTTAAGCGTTTTTGTGTGAAAAGTGCGGTTGATTTTAAAGCAGTTTTTTTAATGCGGAAATAAATAAGGCAGACATTAAGTCCGCCTTATGATTGAGAGAAAATCGTCTATTTCCAATTTTCTCGTTTGGCTTTTTGTAATTTAGCATAGGCACCAAGTAAAGCTTGGTGTTCTTTGAAGTTTTCAAGCGTTTCATCGCTGGCTGGCAAGTTATAGAACGGGTTACCTTTTTCTGCCACTGCAGCCCAAGCTTGTTGAACGGCTTCTTTGCCATACATTCTTTCAAATACAGTGCGATATTGTTGTGGATCGCGAGTATTGTCTAAATGCAATTCAATGATACTGATTAAGGCACGATAGTAATTTGCACGCTCAGGCGTAAACACAGAGCTGTTCATATTCATCGTCCAGTTTGCCCAATCTAAGGCTAATTCTAATTCACCTAATGCTAAGTAAAGCATGGATTTAAGTTCACCAACACGTAATGTTGTCCAACCGCTTGCTTTTGGTGCAACGATACCGATAAATTCGCGAACACGAGTGGCATCATCAATATCTTGCTCATCTAATTCTGCCAATAATTCTTCATAAGTTTTAGCATCATGATGATGGTGTGGTAGATCCAATAAGATCTCACGCCAGTCCATACCCATATTATTATTGGCATAAATGAGGTCATCAGCAGGATAGATATCAGACATGCCTGGTACGATAATGCGGCAAGCGTAAACGTCTAAATGGTTGTAATCCATGATATAGACTTCTTTTTCCTCTGCATTAAAGATTGCCATCAAGTTTTCATATTCTTCTTGCGTTGAACCTGAGAAATCCCAATCAACAAACTCATAATCTGGCGTATTTTTGAATAAATCCCAAGAAATTAAACCGCTAGAATCAATAAAGTGTGTTTCAAGGTTAGCATGCTCCGCCACATCATCATTATTGAATGATGGAGGCGAGAATACATCGAGATCTTTTAAGCTGCGACCTTGTAAAAGCTCCGTTACGGTACGCTCTAATGCCACTTGGAAATTTGGATGTGCACCAAAAGAAGCAAAGCAAGTGCCATTATTTGGGTTAAGCAATACCACACAAATGACAGGATATTTGCCACCTAGTGACGCATCAAAGGCATAAATAGGGAAGCCTTCTTCCTCTAATTTTGCAATAGAGGCTTGAATAGATGGATAGCGATCCATCACGGATTTTGGAATTTCAGGAAGACTGATGGCTTCTGCAATAATGCGATTTTTCACATAGCGCTCAAAAACTTCTGAAAGCCCTTGCACTCGTGCTTCATTTTTTGTGTTACCAGCGGACATCCCGTTAGAGACATACAAATTCGCAATGATACTTTGTGGAATATAGACGGTTTCTTGATCGGATTGGCGCATATAAGGCATAGCGACAATACCGCGATCGTAATTACCAGATTGCAGATCCACAAGCAATTCAGGGGTTAGTTCTTGATTTGGATCGAAATAATCCCATAAGTAATCATCTAAAATCCCTAATGGCAAAAGGGCTTCATCTTCAATAGGAAACCATTTTTCAGTGGGATAATGGACGAAATCGCCATTGGCAATCTCTTGCCCTAAATAGAAATCCGCAAAGAAATAGTTGGTGGAAAGACGCTCGAAATATTCACCTAACGCAGACGCTAATGCGGCTTTTTTGCTCGCGCCTTTACCGTTAGAAAAACATTGTGGGCAATCCTTATCACGAATATGTACAGACCAGACATTTGGCACAGGATTAAGCCAAGAGGCTTCTTCGATATTGAAACCAAGTGCGGTCAATTTTTGTTGAAATTTTGAAATACTGTCTTCAAGTGCGGCATCTTTGCCGAGAATAAATGTTTGTTCAGTCATAATTGTTCCTGTTATAAAAAGTTCCCGCATCATAGGGGAGTTTAGAGGGCTAATCAAGCATAAAATTTATACGCTTTAGCTCTTGTTTTCCTTTATTTTTAAGGGTAAATTAGCCTGGCGCAGAAAGGCATTTTCTGTGTAGGTAAAATTATAAACAAATCAATCAATTGGGAGACATTATGGCTCAAGGATTTTATGAATTAAAAGTGGCTAAAGACGGACAATTTATGTTCAACTTAAAAGCAGCAAACGGACAAGTTATTTTAACTAGCGAACTTTATAAAACAAAAGCATCAGCTGAAAACGGTATTGCTTCAGTGCAAAAAAATGGTGTGGATGCGAAAAACTTTGAATATCGCGTAGCGAAAAATGACAAACCTTACTTCATTTTAAAAGCGGCTAACCACCAAGAAATTGGCCGTAGCCAATATTATTCTTCTCAAGCTGCAGCAGAAAAAGGCGTTGAGTCTGTAATGAATAATGCATCTTCTGCAGTAATCAAAGAAGTGACAGAATAATCATTCTGTTCTTATTTCTTTAAATGCACCTGCCGGCTCTAAAAACGCCGGCATTTTTGACCGCGCTTTCTCCGGATTCAGTGTTAAGGGATAGGTTCGTTTTTGGGCGACGATCACGGTGAGCGGAGAGCAGAGCGTGCTCTTTTCTTGTTTTATGGATAGTCTTTCTTCTGCAATCACATCAAAATTTAATAATGATAGCCAGTCAACGACTCGCCAAGTAGCATATTGTCGGAATTTAAATTCACCTAATTTCGGTTTTAAAAGTAATGGGACTCATCGGATTAAATAACGTGATGAAAATCCAGCCGTCATCCTTTAAAACGCGATGCGCTTCACGCAATATTTGATGAGGATCTTGCGCAAAATTTAAGGTGTTTGCCAATAAGCAGGCATCCATTTCTTTTTCAATAAAAGGCAAGGTTAATGGCGATGCTTGGAGCAAGCTATCACTTTCATTTAAAAGTGCGGTAGGAAAATGCGCTGTTTTTTCAGCTAACACAATTTGATGACGTAAAGGCAAGTCAAAGGCAATTTCGCCACTTAAGGCACCGACTTTCAGAATTTGATAGCCTAAAATTTTTGGTGTCCATTGGGCAAAATAATGTGTTAATACGTTACAATAGGCTTCACCTTGTGGTAACGCTTGCCAACTTTCAGGTGAAAGAAGTGGTTTGTGCCATTTGGCTTTCCAATTCAATGTTAATCCTATTTTCATAAGGTAATTTATGCTAGTTCCTATTCCTGCACTCAATGATAACTATATTTGGCTTTATAGACGAGAAAATTTCCCCGTAATTGTGATCGATATCCCAGAAATAACCCATTTAATTCCGTATTTAGAATCCCAATAAGTTAGACGTAGAAGCGGTGTTATTAACCCATAATCACGATGATCATGTGCAAGGTGTCGCGGAGTTTAAGCAATATTATCCCAATGTGCCTGTTTTCGGCCCAACAGAATGTGCAAATAAAGGGGCAACCAATATCGTGGATAGTGGCGTGATTAATACAGCACATTATCATATTGAAGTTTTGCCAAGCGGTGGTCATACGGCAGGGCATGTTAGCTATTTGGTGGATGGGCATCTATTTTGCGGTGATGCGTTATTTTCTGGTGGCTGTGGTCGCGTGTTCACGGGAAATTTTGCTCAAATGTTTGAATCTATGCAGCGTTTTAACCAATTACCAGATGAAACCGTGGTTTGCCCGGCTCATGAATATACGCTGGGTAATTTAGCTTTTGCGGAAACCGTCTTGGCGGATAAAAGTGCGGTTGAAAATCAACGTGTTTTAGTGGAACGTTATCGAGCAGAGGGTAAACCGAGTTTGCCAACAACAATTGGATTAGAGAAACAAATTAATCCGTTTTTACAAGCAAAAAATTTAGACGAATTTACACAATGGCGTTTAGCTAAAGATAAGTTTTAACTCGTTTTAGTTATTTGTTTGAGTTTTTTCTCTTGAAATTTGCTCAATTCTCAACAATTCATTAAAATAGTGAAACTTTTACTTTCTACTTAAGCCGCATATTCATAAAAGTGCGGTTGTTTTTATTAGGTTTTTATGACCCTTCTTGTTCTAGGCATTAATCATAAAACAGCTTCTGTCGCTGTTCGTGAGAAAGTCGCTTTTTCTGAAGAAAAGCGGCAGCTTGCCTTACAACAAATTCACCAACAAGATTTGGCAGAAAGTGCGGTTATTCTTTCTACCTGTAACCGTACAGAGATTTATCTTCACCATCGTCAAATTTCACCCCAAGAGTGTAAGCAATGGCAAACGAACTGTACAAATTGGTTTGCTAATATTCATCAGCTTTCTGTCGATGAATTAAATAAAAGTATTTACACCCATCAAAATCAACAAGCAGCGAATCATTTAATGCGCGTGGCCTGTGGTTTGGATTCATTAATTTTGGGTGAGCCGCAAATTTTAGGACAGGTGAAACAAGCGTTCCAAATCAGTGAAGATTATTATCAAGCGGCGAATATTCCGCTTTCAAGCACGCTTTCTCGTTTGTTCCAAAAAACCTTTGCTACAGCAAAACGTGTACGCACTGAAACCAATATTGGTGAAAGCGCTGTATCGGTGGCTTATGCAGCTTGTAGTTTGGCACGTCAAATTTTTGAATCTTTACGTGAATTACAAATTTTGCTCGTTGGGGCAGGGGAAACCATTGAATTGGTAAGCCGTCATTTATTACGCCATGGTGTAAAAAAATTGATGATTGCTAACCGCACTTTATCTCGCGCTGAACAGTTGGTAGAGACTTTAGCCTCCAATACGCCGATTGAAGTATATTCTCTCGATGAGTTGCAAATACCGTTAAATCAAGCTGATATTGTCATCAGCTCAACAGGCAGCCCGAATATTTTAATTACCAAAGCAATGGCTGAAATTGCGGAAAAAGCACGCCAATTTAAACCGACTTTGATGGTGGATATTGCGGTGCCACGTGATATTGATGAAAACGTCTCGGAATTAGAAAGTGTGTATCATTACACCGTAGATGATTTGCAAGATATTATCCAACGCAATCTTTCTCAACGTGAGCAAGCATCAGAGCAAGCGCAAGATATCATTACACAAGAATGCACGGATTTCTTTGAGTGGTTGAAGGTTCATCAGTTCTCTAATTTGATTCGTCATTATCGTGATGAGGCGGAGAATACTCGCCAAGAATTACTCGAAAAAGCCTTACACCAAATTCAACAAGGCGAGAATGCTGAAAAAATTCTGCAAGAATTGAGTTATAAATTAACGAATAAACTCATTCATGCGCCAACCCAAACCATGCAAGCCATGATGAAATCCGGTAATGCGGAAGGTTTGCATGCCTTTTCCAATGCTTTGCATTTAACCCATCCTTTAAATGAAAAAAACGATTAGATTTTTGACCGCACTTTTAGGTAGCTCATCGCTATTGATGAGTGTATCAGCCTTAGCTGAATATCGAACCTTTAATGATGGCAATATTACTTACGGGATTTTCCAAGCTAAACCAGAAGAAGTGCAGCTACATTGGAAAGATGCTGAAGGTAACGATTATCAAAGTTTAACACGCCTCAAAAATGCCTTAGAAGATAGCTATAACGTGAAATGATCATGAATGCGGGCATTTATAGCATGAATAATGTGCCTGCAGGGTTATGGATTGAGCAAGGAAAAGAGCTCAATGCGTTAAATACAAAAGCAGGCAAAGGTAATTTCCATGTGCAGCCTAATGGGGTATTCGCCATTGCTGGAAATAAACCCTACATTTTAACAACCGCTGCGTATCAGAAAAGCAAACTCAAGCCAGATTTTGCGTTGCAATCAGGCCCGATGTTGATTATTCATGGAAAAATGAATCCGCAATTTCGAGCAAGCCTAGAAAGCTATCATAAGCGTAATGCAGTGTGTTTGACGAAACAAAATGAATTACTTTTCTTGATGACGATAAAAGGTGAGCCTAACCTTTATACATTGAGCCAAGGTTTGCTGAAAATAGGTTGTCATGATGCCTTATATCTTGATGGAACAATATCTAATTGGTACATTCCAGGGCAATTTAACACCTTGCATTGGAAGCGTTTTGTTGGAATGATCTCCGTTCTTGATGTGAACAAAAAATAGCAAAAGCGTTTTATTTATAATCAACTAAATCAAAAAATCCGTTTTTTGCAAAAAAATGATTGACGAGAATAGGTCAAATCAGGATAATACGCCCCGCAAAGCCGATAAGGTAAAGCAAATGATGGCTACATAGCTCAGTTGGTTAGAGCACAACACTCATAATGTTGGGGTCGCAAGTTCGAATCTCGCTGTAGCCACCAAAGTTTGCGGGACTGGCGAAATTGGTAGACGCACCAGATTTAGGTTCTGGCGCCGAGAGGTGTGTGGGTTCAAGTCCCTCGTCCCGCACCATTTATCAGCTTGCAGTCAAATAGTAGTTGGGGTATCGCCAAGCGGTAAGGCACCGGGTTTTGATCTCGGCATCCCTAGGTTCGAATCCTAGTACCCCAGCCATACTATCTAAATAAAATCTTCTTTATTTCCAATCAAAGAATTTCAGTTGGGGTATCGCCAAGCGGTAAGGCACCGGGTTTTGATCTCGGCATCCCTAGGTTCGAATCCTAGTACCCCAGCCATCTTATTTTTCAATTTCTTTTGTATAAAAAAATGCGATTAAATTTAACCGCACTTTGTTTCTTTCATTTTTGTTTAAGGTAGTATTTATTTTTTACACATTCTCTCGATAAGTTTTGCTTCTAATCGGCGATGAAACCATGGTGTCGTATCAAATTCACTACCTTGTCCCAGTAAGCCAAGATCAAAAGTGTCTTCATCGACGTATGGACCAGACTTATCTCCTATTCCATCCATGTATTCTTCGCCAAGATCGTAAAAGCCAAGCAAATTCTTATTAAGATCAAACACAAAAACTGTGGCACGATAACCCAAATTAAGTGAAAAACCCATTAGGAATGAAACCTGCACAAACAGAAATATTACGCTTGAATTCTGGAAAACTGTGGTTTACACAATGATTAGTCGAGTTCATCGAATATTCCATATCTCGACAAACATTACGCCATCGCCAGCTTAATGCGGCAACTAGTATAAGAACGATACAGATGAAGTGTCGTTTTTTCATTTTATTTCTCATAAAGTGCGGTACTTAATTCACTATAAATTTTGACCGCACTTCGTATTGCAATTAATGTTCCCTTGTTTTAAAGAAGGTCACATCAGGATAACGTTCTTGTGCAAGATTTAAGTTAACCATAGTTGGTGCAATGTAAGTAAGATTATCTCCACCATCTAATGCTAGATTTTGCTCATTTTTGCGTTTGAACTCTTCAAATTTTTTGTTATCCGCACATTCTACCCAACGAGCCGTTGCGACATTGACAGTTTCGTAAATGGCTTCAACGTTATATTCTGATTTCAAACGAGAAACGACCACATCAAACTGTAACACACCGACTGCGCCAACAATTAAATCATTATTGCTTAATGGACGGAATACTTGCACAGCACCTTCTTCAGAAAGTTGTACTAAGCCTTTTCAACAATTGTTTTTGTTTAAGCGGATCTTTCAAACGAATACGACGGAATAATTCAGGGGCAAAGTTTGGAATACCGGTAAATTTCAGATCTTCACCTTGTGTGAAGGTATCACCAATTTGAATTGTACCGTGATTGTGCAAGCCGATAATATCACCAGCATAGGCCTCATCGGCATGGGTACGATCTCCCGCCATAAAGGTGAGCGCATCGGAAATAACCACATCTTTACCAATACGCACGTGTTTAAGTTTCATGCCTTTTTCATATTTGCCAGAAACTACGCGTAGGAAAGCCACGCGGTCGCGGTGTTTTGGATCCATATTGGCTTGGATTTTAAACACGAAACCGCTGAATTTTTCTTCTTCTGCTGAAACTTTACGGGTATCTGCTTGGCGAGCTTGTGGTGCAGGTGCCCATTCAGTTAAACCATCTAAGAAATGATCGACACCGAAGTTACCTAATGCAGTACCGAAAAAGACAGGCGTCAATTCACCACTTAAGAATAAATCCAAATCAAATTCATTACTTGCACCTTTTACTAGCTCTAATTCATCACGCAGTTGTTGGGCTAAGTCATCGCCTACGGCAGCGTCTAATTCTGGACTATTTAAGCCTTTCACAATTCGTACTTCTTGAATGGTCGAGCCTTGGCCACTTTGATAAAGATAGGTTTCATCTTTATATAAATGATAAACCCCTTTAAACAATTTACCGCAACCAATCGGCCAAGTAATTGGCGCACAATGGATTTTTAATACGCTTTCCACTTCATCTAATAATTCCATTGGATCACGAATATCACGGTCAAGTTTATTCATGAAAGTGATAATTGGCGTATCGCGTAAACGGGTCACTTCCATTAATTTAATGGTACGTTCTTCAACCCCTTTTGCAGAATCGATAACCATCAAGCAGCTATCCACGGCCGTTAAAGTGCGGTAGGTATCTTCCGAGAAATCCTCATGCCCCGGCGTATCCAATAAATTCACTAAGCATTCATTGTAAGGGAATTGCATCACGGAAGTCGTAATGGAAATACCACGTTGTTTTTCCATTTCCATCCAGTCAGATTTTGCATGCTGTGCAGAGCCTTTACCTTTTACTGAGCCCGCTTTTTGAATGGCATTGCCGTATAACAATACTTTTTCGGTGATGGTGGTTTTACCCTGCGTCAGGGTGGGAAATAATCGCAAATGTGCGACGTTTATTCACTTCTTCTAATGGATAACTCATTTGTCTTGTTTCTTCTGTTTTAAATAATGCTGTATTGTCGCTGATTTTCAGATTGAGCTCAAATTAAATTGTTTTTCTTTTGTTATCTATAGCTTATTTAGGTGTATGACTCTGTAATTTCTTTTCTTTAAAAATTTTTGATAAAAAAAAAGCAAACGTTTGCGCGAAAAAAGTGAGGTATAATACGTGCCGATTTTTTATTCTTATAATAAAAGGTGCAAGCAATGACACAACTTAGTCTAAAAAAAATCTATTCGGGAAAAGTGCGTGATCTTTATGAGATCGATGATAAACGAATGTTAATGGTAGCCAGTGACCGTTTGTCTGCATTTGATGTGATTTTAGATGATCCTATCCCACGCAAAGGTGAAATTCTGACTCAAATTTCCAATTTTCTGGTTCAATAAGTTAGCCCATATTATGCCGAATCATTTTACAGGCGATTCAGTTTATGATGTGTTACCAAAAGAAGAAGCTGATTTAGTAAAAGATCGAGCAGTGGTATGTAAGCGTTTGAAACCAATAAAAATTGAATCTATCGTGCGTGGTTATTTAACAGGTAGTGGGCTAAAAGATTATAAGCAAACGGGCACCATTTGTGGTTTGAAATTACCAGAAGGATTAGTTGAGGCAAGTAAATTACCAGAGCCGATTTTCACACCATCAAGTAAAGAAGAAGTGGGCAATCACGATATCAATATTAGCTATGAAGAATGTGAAAAAGCAATTGGAGTAGAGTTGGCGGCACAAGTGAGAGAAAAAGCGATAGCGCTTTATACTGAGGCTGCCAAATATGCGCTGACTAAAGGTATTATTATTTGTGATACTAAATTTGAATTTGGTTTAGATGAAAATGGTACGCTCACTTTAATGGATGAGGTATTAACACCTGATTCTAGTCGTTTTTGGTCAGTTGATACTTATAAAGAAGGCACAAATCCGCCCTCATTTGATAAGCAATTTGTACGAGATTGGTTAGAACAAAGTGGTTGGAATAAACAACCGCCAGCACCGAAAGTACCAAAAGAAGTGATTGAAAAAACAGTGGCTAAATATCAAGAGGCGTTGGATTTATTAACAAAATAACATTAACAAACTCCCTGCTATGCTTTAGAATAGCAGGGATTTTTATGGATAAAATATTGTGAATAAAAGAGTATGAAATCTGTTGCGATAGTTGGTTTAGGTTGGTTAGGCTTACCGCTGGCGCTGCACTTAAAAGAGCTTGGTTGGTGTGTAAAAGGCTCAAAACAATCCTCTGAGGATGCTCAAAAATTGCATCAGCTAGGCATTGAAACTTATCCTTTTTCTCTTTCTGACGAAATGAAGCAGTTTACCAGATCATATTCGCACTCTTTTTAATGTAGATGCTCTCATTATCACCTTACCACCTAGCCGTTTTTCTTCTCAACAGTATTGTGAACATCTTGCTTTTTTAGCTAATCAAGCAAAGAAACAAGGTGTACAGCACTTGATTTTTACCAGTTCAACTTCTGTTTTTCCTGATATTTCGGGGCAATTTGATGAAAGTTCTCAACTTTCAGCTGAAACAGAAATTGGGTAAAAACACTGATACAAGCCGAGCAGTGCTTGTTCCAATCAGAAATATCTCATTGCGATATTCTTCGACTTGCAGGATTAATTGGTAAACAACGCCATCCGGTTAAATTCTTAGCAGGAAAACGCAATTTAAAACAGGGCAATTCACCTGTTAATTTGGTGCATATTGAGGATTGCATTCAAGCTATTACCACTTTACTCATGAATCCAAATGGATTGCGAACTTACCATCTTTGCGCGACAGTTCATCCTACGCGAGCAGAATATTACACAAAAGCAGCGGTATTTTATGATTTATCCATACCACAATTTGAATGTAGTGATTCGGATCCGAAACGAATCATTATGGCAGATAAAATTTGTCGAGATTTAGGCTTCACTTATCGTTATCCAAATCCCGATGATATGTTAGAAAAGCGCTGTGATTTTTGACCGCACTTTTTAAAGACTCACTCACCATAACCACAATGAAGGAAATAAAATATGTCAAATACGATTCTGCAACATTTACCTAAAGGTCAAAAAGTTGGTATCGCTTTTTCAGGCGGTCTTGATACCAGTGCGGCATTACTTTGGATGCGTCAAAAAGGTGCGGTACCTTATGCTTATACAGCAAACTTAGGTCAACCCGATGAAGATGATTACAATGCAATTCCGAAAAAAGCGATGGAATATGGTGCGGAGAAAGCTCGTTTAGTGGATTGTCGTGCGCAGTTAGCCCATGAAGGGATTGCGGCTATTCAATGTGGTGCATTCCATATTTCGACTGGTGGAGCAACCTATTTCAACACCACACCACTTGGTCGTGCGGTAACAGGTACGATGCTTGTTGCAGCAATGAAAGAAGATGATGTGAATATCTGGGGAGATGGTTCAACTTTTAAAGGTAATGATATTGAGCGTTTTTATCGTTATGGTTTATTAACCAACCCAAATTTAAAAATTTACAAACCATGGTTAGATCAACAATTCATCGATGAGTTAGGTGGTCGTTTTGAAATGTCAAAATTCTTAATCGAAAATGGTTTTGACTACAAAATGTCGGTAGAAAAAGCCTATTCAACTGACTCTAATATGTTAGGTGCGACACACGAAGCGAAAGACTTAGAAGAATTAAGCACAGGCATTAAAATTGTAAAACCAATTATGGGCGTAGCATTCTGGGATGAAAATGTTCAAGTGAAACCGGAAGTGGTGACAGTTCGTTTTGAAGAAGGTGTGCCGGTTGCCTTAAATGGTAAAACATTTGATAACGTGGTGGAGCTTTTCTTAGAAGCAAATCGTATTGGTGGTCGTCATGGTTTAGGCATGTCAGACCAAATTGAAAACCGTATTATTGAAGCAAAATCACGTGGTATTTATGAAGCACCGGGAATGGCATTATTCCACATTGCTTATGAGCGTTTAGTCACCGGTATTCACAATGAAGATACTATTGAACAATATCGTATCAACGGTTTACGTTTAGGTCGTTTGTTATACCAAGGACGTTGGTTTGATCCACAAGCATTAATGTTACGTGAAACTGCACAACGTTGGGTAGCTCGTGCGATTACAGGTGAAGTGACATTAGAACTTCGTCGCGGTAATGACTACTCAATCTTAAATACTGAATCACCAAACTTAACTTATGCGGCAGAACGTTTAAGTATGGAAAAAGTGGAAAATGCACCATTTGATCCAATCGATCGTATTGGTCAATTAACCATGCGTAACTTAGACGTAGCAGATACACGCGGAAAATTAAGTATCTACTCTCAAGTAGGTCTATTAACTGCAGGGAAAGATTCCGTTTTACCACAATTAGGTAAAAAATAATTTTCTCTTTTAAATTGGAAAAAAAGTGCGGTCGATTTTGACCGCACTTTTGATTGAGATAATAAAAAACCTTAGGTTTTAGCCTAAGGTTTTCGTTTTTTAGCAAGAATTACTTTTTCTCATCACATTTGTTGATATCGCTACATTTACCGTAGAGGTATAAACTGTGTGCTTTTAATTTGATACCATGTTGTTCACTGATTTCTTTTTGACGCTGTTCGATAATGTTATCAGTAAACTCAAATACTTTACCGCAATCTTCACAGATAATGTGATCGTGGTGTTCTGTTGGTGCAAGTTCAAAAACAGACTTGTTACCTTCAAAATTATGACGAATTAAAATATGCGCTTCATCAAATTGATTAAGTACGCGATATACAGTTGCAAGACCAATGTCACTGCCTTGTTCTAACAAGATTTTATACACTTCTTCAGCTGAGAAATGCTCATTTTTATGTTCTTGCATTAATGCAAGGATAGTCAGCCGTGGTTCGGTGATTTTCAACCCTGCTTTTTTGAGTAATTTGATATTTTCTTCAGACATAATGTTCCCTTAATTTGCTAAATAGAGATGGTTAAGCTAATTCTGCTAAACACATTTCATCGTAGATTTGTTTCGTCCATTTCTCTACACGTTCTGCTGTGAGTTCTGGTTGACGATCTTCATCGATACACAAACCGATAAAGTTTCCGTCGTCTAATAATGCTTTTGATGCTTCAAAGGTGTAACCATCAGTTGACCAATTGCCCACGATAATCGCGCCACGTGGTTCAACGATATCACGTACTGTACCGATCGCATCACAGAAATAATCAGCATAATCTTCCTGATCGCCACAGCCAAAAATACCGACTAACTTGTCAGTAAAATCAATTTCTTCTAAGGTAGGAAAAAAATCATCCCAGTCAGCTTGTGCTTCACCGTAATACCAAGTAGGAATACCGAAAAGTAAAAAATCATAACTTTCGATATCTTCTTTCGTGCTTTTTGCAATGTCACGAATATCAACGAGTTCGTTACCTAATTGCTTTTTGAATCATTTTTGCAATGTTTTCTGTATTACCTGTGTCACTACCGTAAAATAAACCGACAACTGCCATTGTTCTTTCCTTTTGAAATAAAATTAGGTGAATAGAAAAAAATTAGGGGCAAAGCCCTACAATTTGTGCGAACTATACCACAAATGAATTCTCATTTGAATAGAATAATTCTCATTTAAAACGATTAATTCTTATTTAGAAACCTATCAATTGCACGTATCACAAAATCTGGTTTTTCCGCATGAACCCAGTGCCCACAACCATTGATAGTGAATGAGGTCGCATTAGGGAATTGTTTTAGAATGGTTTCTGTATATTCAGGTTTAATATAAGATGAAAGCCCACCTTTGATGAAGAGTGTAGGCGTATTAGCATAAACTTCCTGCCAATCCATCAGTTCCGCATAATGCTCAAAAAGTGCGGTCAAATTGAAACGAAAATATTCGCTTGAAGTCGGCTCAAAAGATTTCAACATAAACTGCACCACGCTAGGATCGGCAATTTCACTTTCTAAAATAGGTTTAGCTTGTTGGCGAGTTTGTGGCTGAGCTTTTTTCACTGCAAACAAACCACGAAACACATCATCATGTCCCAGCACTGCTATTTGCTACAGGTAGCAATATCAATGACAACCAATTTTTCCACGCGCTGTGGTTGAAGTGCGGTCATTTTCATGGCCGTTTTTCCGCCCATTGAATGACCAATTAAGATCACTTTATCTAATTTAAGATGATCGATAAGTTGCCATACATCATCAGCCATGACATCGTAATTCATTGTTTCTGAATGAAAACTTTGTCCGTGATTACGTAAATCTACACGTAAAATATTATAGTTATCGCTAAATGCACGGGCGATAACCCCAAGATTATTCATATCCCCAAATAAGCCGTGAATAAAAACTAAGGTAGGCGAATTAATTGCTTGTTTTGTTTGATGAAATTGATAGTTTAATAATTGGGAAGATGACATATATTTTGCGTGAGAATTTGGTTAGAAATCGTTATAATGGGTGAAAATTTTAGCAAACGGAGAGAAAAAAATGAAGATAATTGAAGTCGATGAAGAATTATATCAATACATTGCGGCACAAACTCAGTCTATTGGAGAAAGTGCATCTGATATTCTTCGCCGTTTGTTGAATTTACCCACTCACGCAACAAGCAAGGTTGATTTCTTTGAATCAGTGGCATCAGCTGAAACGTCAAAAAGTGCGGTGCATTCTGAGCCTGTTTTAACGGAAAAAACAACCGAAGTATCTCAACCAAAAGTTGAACCTGTAGAGCCGCCAAAAAGTAGTGAAAAAACAATCGGATGAAGCAATCAATCACATTGTTGATAAAGTTCGTGCGCTCTTGAATTCTGCTGAATTTAAAGAAGAGCCAAAAGCAGTGGTGCGTTTTTTAAGTATATTGCGTACGCTTTATCGTACCAATCCAGAAAGCTTTGCACAGGCAACTGAAAGCTTGCAAGGCCGTACTCGTGTGTATTTTGCTCGTGATGAAGGGAACTTTGCTTGTGGCGGGTAATCATACTAAACCAAAACAAATTCCCAGATACACCATATTGGGTGATTACCAATACCAATAGTGGTCGTAAGATGTTGATGCTAGAAGGGGCGATGCAATCTATGCATTTGCCGGAATATTTAATCGACGAAGTTCGCCCTTATTTCGTTAGCAACTAAGTCGATGCAAAAATTCCCTTGGCAAGCATTTGCCCAAAATTCAGCGTATGCAGATCAGATCGCGTTGCGAAATTCGCAGGGCGATCCTTTTACTTGGGTGGAACTTGCTGAGAAAATTAATCAAGTGGAAGCCTTTCTTTTACAACAAGGTGTGACAGCGCAAAGTGCGGTTGCTTTTTGTGGTAAAAATTCAGAACAGATCTTATTTCTTTATTTAGCGGTCATTCAGCTAGGTGCAAAAATTTTAGGTATCAATCCCTGCATTTCCTCAAGAAAAAAGAGAAGAATTGTGCCAAGTGTATGGGGTGGATTTTTGTTATCAAACCGAAGATATTCATTATTTAGCTGCTGAACCATTACCCGAACATAAAGCTGATTTTACAAAAGCGGCAACGATGACGCTAACATCGGGTTCGACTGGTTTGCCTAAAGCTGTTGTGCATAATGTTTCTGCTCATTTAGCTAATGCGGAAGGCGTTTGTGCCTTAATGAATTTTGGCAAAGATCAATCATGGCTACTTTCTTTACCGCTTTATCATGTTTCCGGACAAGGCATTGTGTGGCGTTGGCTGTATGCGGGTGCAACCTTTAGTACTACCGAAAGAAGATTTTTATCAATCTATTGGTGAGGTTTCCCATGTTTCTCTCGTGCCAACGCAATTACAGCGTTGGTTTGATTATTTGACGGAGCATCCTCAACCTATCCAAACTCAAGCCGTGTTATTAGGTGGGACACAAATCCCTGTAAAATTAACCCAAGTGTTAAGTGAATTAGGGTATTCGAAGTTATTCAGGTTATGGTATGACTGAAATGGCTTCTACCGTATTCGCTAAACAATCGGATGGAAAAATTGGTGTAGGGCAACCTTTACTTGGCCGAGAGTTCAAGTTAGTGAATGAAGAAGTTTGGCTAAAAGGTGCCGGACTTGCCATGGGATATTGGCGAGATGGACGTATTGTTCCACTCACCAATGCCGAAGGTTGGTTCCAAACAAAAGATAAAGCTCAATGGCTTGATGACGAATTAGTCATTCAAGGCCGATTGGATAATATGTTTATTTCTGGCGGTGAAAATATTCAGCCGGAAGAAATTGAAAAAGTGATTGCACAATCAGATTTGGTGAAACAAGTCTTTGTTTTACCTAAACATGATGAGGAATTTGGCCATCGCCCTGTCGCAATTGTTGAATTTCATACCTCATTTAATGAAAGTGCGGTCGAATCTCTCAACGTTTTTTTACAAGGGCGATTGGAGCGATTTAAGCAACCCGTTGCCTACTATGAACTCCCGCAGGATTTAATCCAAGGGGCAATAAAGATTTCTCGCAAAGCACTCGCCGATTGGCTGTCGCAACAATAGGAAAGTTAGTTTAATGAAAAAAATCTCTCGTGTTTTGACCGCACTTGGTCTTTCATTTGTTTTTTTACACTTGCGCTTTCTCAGCCTGTTTGGGCAGAGAATAATGCTGATTTACCAACTGAAAAAATACTTAAAAAGTGAATTAGCTGAGGCGGAAAAAGTTACCGGATGGTGAGGAAAAAAACAAGTAAAGTGGCTACAATTCAGGCGTCACTCGATTTCTTACAACAAATTCAAACGCAGCAAAAAAAGCAATAATGAGCTGCAAGAGACGCTTATTGATGCAGATTCTGAAATTCAGAAGAACAATAGCGATCTACAAAATCTCAAAAAACAGCTAAGCTCACCAAATAACACGGATTATGCTTCACAAAGTTTAGCGACTTTGCAGGCACAGCTTGAGAAACTGACCAATCAACAACAAGATGCTCAATCTGCATTAAGTGCCGTGAATACACAACTTGCAGGGCAGAGCGCTGTATCCGAACGCGCTCAAACAGCCTTAACAGATAATGTTAAACGTACGCAAGAATTGAATCAGAAATTGGCTGACCCAACAACCAGTTCGCTATTAAAACAGCAAATTCAACTTGAGTTGCAATTGATTGAGCTAAAAAATTCGTACAATCAAATTTTATTAAAAAATAGCGATCAGTTGACGGTTCTTTATCAAAGTCGATATGAGCTTATTGAATACACGTGTTCAAGCGCTACAGAAACAAATTGCCGCCATTCAAGACGTGATTAATCAAAAGAATTTGGCTAAAACACAAAACCAAGTTGAGCAAGCACAACAACAAAGCCAAAATGTTGAGCAAAATCCGTTGATTCAGAAAGAATTGAATTTGAATGCACAGCTTAGCCAATATTTACTTGAGCAAACTGAGAAAACCAATACATTAACGCAAGATGAATTGCGCATGCGAAATGTATTGGATAACTTGACGCAGACACAGCGTACCATTGATGAGCAAATCAGTGCGTTACAAGGCACGTTGGTGCTTTCTCGCATTATTCAGCAACAAAAACAAAAATTACCGACCAATTTAAATATTCAAGGTCTTTCAAAGCAAATTGCGGATTTGCGTGTACAGATCTTCGATATTACGCAGAAACGTAATGAGCTTTATGATATTGATGCTTACATCAGTAAAATAGAGCAGGATGAAAACAAATCGTTTACACCGGCAGAAAAAACACAATTAACCAATTTACTCACTGAACGTCGTAAAGTAGGGTCAGATTTAATTAAGTCGTTGAATAACCAATTGAATTTGGCGATTTCCTTAGAGTTAACCCAACAGCAAATTACTCAAATCAGTGATCAGATTCAGTCTAAACTCGACCAACAAAGTTTCTGGGTAAAAAGTAATAATCCAATTAATCTTGATTGGTTCAAGAAATTACCGATGTCACTCAAAGCACAATTTGATGGCATTGGAAAGAAAATCGGCTTTCCGACAAACTTTGATAATTTGCCGTATTTACTCACTTACGTCTTTATTTTGTTTGTGATTGGTGGATTGATTTTTAAATTTAAAGAGTCGATTAAACAACGCTTAGCTGTGATTAATGGTGAGATTAACACGCTTCGTTCGGATAGCCAATGGCATACGCCACTTGCGTTATTTTATACGGCGCTTTTATCGTTATCAGGCACCCTGTGGTTCTTAGCGACTTGCCAACTTTTAGGCTTTTTCTTTGTGAAAAATCCACAAGAGTTTTGGGAGTGGTCGCTTAGCATGGCGGGCTATTGGTGGTTCTTTAGTTTTATCTTAGCTATTCTTCGTCCGAATGGTATTTTAGTGTGCCATTTTGGTTTTACTAAAGAGAGTGCAGCGAGCCTACAAGACGTCACGAAACGTATTATTGTTTCTGTTGTGTTATTACTGAATACGTCAATTTTCAGTAATGTCATGGATACAGGTTTAGCAAATGACGTATTGGGTGAAATTAATACCATTGTTGCTTTGCTTTTCTGCATTGTAATTATTGCACCACGTTTTATTCGTACTGAAAAATCATTGAGTTCAACGACAACAGATAAGCGTGATAGAACCATTTTCAAAATTGTACGAATCTTATTGCAATTGGTCCCTGTTATTTTAATTGCACTAATTGCTTTAGGCTATTATTACACCGCCTTAAATTTAATTACGCATATTATTAATACCTACATTGCATGGGTGGTGTGGTCGTTGGTGCGTCATACAATTTATCGTGGTGTCACCGTAGCATCAAGACGTTTAGCTTATCGTCGTTTACAAGAAAAACGTCAGCAAAAACAACAAGATTCAAGTGATGCTTCAGCCTCTGATGATGTGGTCGTGATTACCGAACAAGAAGAGGGATTGGACTTAAATGAAGTGCGTAGCCAGTTACTACGCTTTGCCGATCTCTTTATTTGGACCGCACTTTTTGTCATCTTTTATTATGTCTGGTCAGATTTAGTTACGGTGGTAAGTTATTTGCGTGATATTACCTTGTGGCAACAAACTTCAACAACTGAAGCGGGCGTGGTGACCGAAACGATTTCACTCTTTAACTTGATTGTTGCGTTAATCATTGTTGTGATTACCTATATTTTAGTGCGTAATATTCAAGGTATTTTAGAAATATTACTCTTCTCCCGAGTGAAACTTTCACAAGGTACGCCTTATACCATTACAACATTATTAACCTATATCTTGGTTGCAGTGGGTGGCGCATGGGCATTTTCTACCCTTGGGATGTCATGGTCTAAATTACAATGGTTATTTGCCGCCCTTTCCGTTGGTCTCGGTTTTGGTATGCAGGAAATTTTTGCGAACTTTGTTTCCGGCATCATTTTATTATTTGAGCGTCCAATTCGTGTGGGCGATACTGTGACAATTAACGATGTAACAGGTACAGTAGCGAAAATCCGTATTCGCGCCATTACGATGATCGATCCGGATCGAAAAGAAGTGATTGTGCCAAATAAATCCTTTGTAACCGGACAAGTGACTAACTGGGCATTATCTAACACCGTTACTCGTTTGGTTATATCCGTTGGGGTGGCTTATGGATCAGATTTAGAGTTGGTGAAACGTTTATTATTGCAAGCTGCAAATGAGCAACCAAGCGTCTTAAAAGATCCAGAACCAAGAGCATTATTCTTAACCTTTGGGGCAAGTACGTTAGATCACGAATTACGTGTTTATGTGGGTCAAGTGTCTGAGCGAAATGATACGCTTGATGCACTTAATCGCCGCGTAAATCAGTTATTTGCTGAAAATAATATTGATATTGCATTCAACCAATTAGATATTTTTATTAAGAATAAAGATACGGGTGAAGAAATTCCATTTATTGATGTGGCAAAATTAGCCCAAAATCATTAATTAAAGAGAGAGAATATGGCAGGGAATACTATCGGACAACTTTCGTGTGACGACCTTTGGGGAGTCACATGGTATTGCATTAGGCTGTATCGTAGATGGCGTACCGCCGAATCTTGAATTATCGGAAGCGGATATTCAACCTGATTTAGATCGTCGTAAACCGGGTACATCGCGTTATACCACACCACGTCGTGAAGACGATGAAGTACAGATTTTATCTGGGGTATTTGAGGGTAAAACAACGGGTACCAGCATTGGAATGATCATTAAAAATGGAGATCAACGTTCACAAGATTATGGTGATATCAAAGATCGTTTCCGTCCTGGGCATGCGGATTTTACCTATCAACAAAAATACGGTATTCGTGATTATCGCGGAGGTGGACGCTCTTCTGCGCGTGAAACCGCCATGCGTGTTGCTGCGGGAGCGATTGCGAAGAAATATTTACGTGAACAGTTTGGCATTGAAGTCCGTGGCTTTTTGAGTCAAATTGGCGAAGTGAAGATTGCACCACAGACTATCGATAAAATTGATTGGGATAAAGTGAATAGCAATCCATTTTTCTGTCCAGATGAAAGTGCGGTCGAAAAATTTGATGAATTAATCCGTGAATTGAAAAAAGAAGGGGATTCGATTGGGGCAAAACTAACCGTGATTGCAGAGAATGTCCCTGTTGGTTTAGGTGAGCCCGTTTTTGATCGACTTGATGCAGATTTAGCCCATGCCTTAATGGGGATTAATGCCGTTAAAGGTGTAGAGATTGGCGATGGTTTTGCGGTGGTTGAACAGCGTGGCAGTCAACATCGTGATGAAATGACACCCAAATGGTTTTGAAAGCAACCATGCTGGCGGTATTTTAGGGGGCATTAGCTCAGGTCAGCCAATTATTGCAACGATTGCATTGAAAACCAACGTCCAGTATCACTATTCCAGGACGCTCGATTAATTTAGAAGGTGAGCCCGTTGAAGTGGTGACAAAAGGCCGTCATGATCCTTGTGTCGGTATTCGAGCAGTACCCATTGCAGAGGCCATGGTCGCGATTGTATTACTCGATCATTTATTGCGTTTTAAGGCACAATGCAAATAACTCTTTTAAATTAAGCTTCTTGTGCTCTTTTTATTGAAGATAAAGTCAACTTATTTTTAGGAAATCTTATGAATAAATCTTTAGCAAAAATTACTTTTCAAGTGCGGTTGTTTTAGGGAGCGTTTTTTTCTCGCTACAAACAACAGCCTCGCCACAAGACTGGCAACGAATTAAACGTCCAATTCCTGCGACAGATGGTAAAGCAAATCCAATCGGCAGCTATTCTAATGGTTGTATTATCGGGGCAGAGCCATTGCCTTATAAAGGTGAGGGATACCAAGTGATTCGTATGAATAAAAATCGCTATTATGGTCATCCGGATATGATTGCTTACTTACAGCGTCTTGGACAAAAAGCGAAGTCAGCAGGCTTACCAACGATGTTAGTTGGGGATATTGCTATGCCAGGTGGTGGTCGCTTTTTAACAGGGCATGCAAGCCATCAAATGGGATTAGACGCGGATATTTGGTTGCGCATGGGTACCATGACAGACAGTGAAGCGTTAAATTCTGACGGAAAAGGCTTGCTTGTGGTGAATCGCCAAGCACAACGTGTTGATGAAAATGTGTGGAATAACAATCATGCAACGTTAATTAAATTGGCTGCGCAAGATCCCAAAGTGACCCGTATTTTTGTGAACCCAGCAATTAAATTAAAACTTTGTCAAACTGCGGGTGATGATCGTGCTTGGTTACACAAAATTCGTCCATGGTTTGGTCATGATTCACATTTCCACGTGCGCATTGCTTGTCCAAAAGATGCCGCTTATTGTGAAGATCAAGCACCGGTACCAGCAGGCGATGGTTGTGGTGATGAACTTTATTCTTGGTTTGAACCCGCAAAACCAGGTTCAGGCGCTTCTAAACCAAAAGTGACACCACCAGAACCGTTTTTATGCCAACAAGTGTTGAGTTCGCCAAATAGTAGCGAATGGTTAGAGTAGGAGTTTAATCATGGAATTTGGAATTGATATTTTAGCTATGCTTTTTGCAGCAGCCTTTATTGCTGCATTTATTGATGCGATTGCAGGTGGCGGAGGCTTAATTACAATCCCCGCCTTATTAATGACAGGTATGCCACCCGCCATGGCGTTAGGCACAAATAAATTACAAGCGTTTGGTGGCGCGTTGTCGGCAAGTATTTACTTTTTGCGTAAAAGAGCGGTCAATTTATCGGAGTTTTCTTTCATCTTACTGATGATTTTTATCGGCTCGGTGATTGGTACTTTGCTTATTCAAAATTTAGATGCGTCATTAATTAAAAAAGGGCTTCCATTTCTCATTTTAGCGATCGGCTTATACTTTTTATTGACACCTAAATTGGGCGAAAGTGATCGCAAACAACGAATTTCTTACGCTGTTTTTGCATTATGTTTTGGCTCATTGCTGGGTTTTTATGACGGTTTTTTTGGACCAGGTGTGGGCTCATTAATGAACTTGGCTTGTGTCACATTGCTTGGATTTAATCTCACCAAAGCAACTGCGCATGCGAAAGTGATGAATTTAACCTCAAATTTTGCGTCATTAATTTTCTTCTTTATTGGTGGGCATGTCATTTGGACTGTCGGTTTAGTGATGATGGCAGGAAGCCTGATAGGTGCAAATTTAGGCGCCAAAATGGTGATGGCAAAAGGCAAACAATTAATTAGACCGATGGTGGTGATTGTGTCATTTATCATGACGATAAAAATGGCGTATGATCAAGGTTGGTTTCATTTTTAACGATTGATTATGACAGATTCTCAAAAAAAATTACGTATTACGGCACGAACAGGGCTATGAACCACATTTTTCATGGTCATATTTGCACCCGAAAAATTGGGGCATTTGGCTTGGTATTTTTGTGCTTTTGTTACTTGCTTTTGTGCCATTTCGTTTACGCGATAAAATGGCCGAGAAACTGGCTCGTGCGCTGACGAAAAAAATCGGTAAACCACGTATTCGTGCCGAGATTAATTTGAAACTCTGTTTCCCAGATTGGACGGCTGAGCAGCGTGACAAAGTGATTGAAGAGATGTTTGTGACGGTCGCACAAGTCATGCTTGGTATTGGTGAAATTGCCATTCGTTCTAAAAAACATTTACAAAAACGCAGTGAATTCATTGGTCTTGAGCATATCAAACAAGCCAAAGCTGAAGGGCATAACATCATTTTGATGGTACCACATGGTTGGGCGATAGATGCCTCTGGCATTATTTTGCATACACACGGCATGCCGATGACGTCAATGTATAACCCGCACCGAAATCCGTTGGTGGACTGGTTGTGGACTTTAGCGCGTCAACGTTTTGGTGGAAAAATGCATGCACGCCAAAATGGTATTAAGCCGTTTTTAGCACACATCAAACAAGGTCAAATGGGGTATTATCTTCCTGATGAAGATTTTGGTGCCGAGCAAAGTGTCTTTGTGGATTTCTTTGCCACTTATAAAGCCACGCTTCCTGGGTTAAACAAAATGGCAAAATTAGCGAAAGCGGTGGTTATTCCAATGTTCCCACGTTATAACGCCAAGAATGGGCAAGTATGAAATGGAAATTCGCCCACCGATGCAATTAAGCGACGATCCTGAGCAATCAGCCCGTGCGATGAACGAAGAAATTGAGTATTTCGTTACGCCAACACCCGAACAATATGTCTGGATTTTACAGCTTCTTCGTACTCGAAAAGACGGGGAAGATATTTACCCAGATTAATTCATTTTATTTACAAAAGTGCGGTCAAAATTCACCGCACTTTTGCATTTTTATATGCTAGAATGCGAGCCTAAAAACAGGATTTTTTCTTACTCTTTTTTGAGCAATTATTTATGAACAAACAACTTGAATTAATCAAATCTTCTATCAAATCTATCCCAAATCATCCAAAAGAAGGCATTATTTTCCGTGATATCACGAGCTTACTTGAAGTGCCTGCGGCTTTTAAAGCCACAATCGATTTGATCGTTGAAAAGTATAAAGATCAAGGACTCACAAAAGTAATTGGTACTGAGTCTCGTGGATTTATTTTTGGTGCGCCAGTTGCATTAGCATTAGGCTTGCCATTTATCCCCGTTCGTAAACCGGGCAAATTACCTCGTGAAGTGATTTGCACAGTCTTATCAGTTAGAATACGGTCAAGACACCCTTGAATTGCATACAGATGCCATTTCACAAGGTGATAATGTGTTAATCATTGATGACTTGTTAGCAACGGGCGGTACAGTTGAAGCCACCGTGAAATTAGTTCAACGTTTAGGTGGTGATGTGAAACATGCTGCCTTTGTAATTAATTTGCCAGAATTTAGGGGGCGAAAAACGCTTACGTGATTTAGGCATTGATTGCTACACCTTAGTGAATTTTGAAGGCCATTAATTTTTAAAGAGATGCGATGAGCTACCAAGTTTTAGCCAGAAAATGGCGACCAAAAAACTTTTCTGAAGTAGTGGGGCAAAAGCCATGTACTCACTGCTTTGGAAAACGGTTTAAAAGAAAACCGTTTACATCATGCTTATTTATTTTCCGGCACTCGTGGCGTAGGTAAAACCTCCATTGCTCGTTTATTTGCGAAAGGCTTGAATTGTGTAAACGGTATTACTGCCGATCCTTGTGGTGAATGTGAAAACTGCAAAGCGATCGAAGCTGGCAACTTTATTGATTTAATTGAAATCGATGCGGCTTCTCGTACTAAAGTAGAAGATACGCGCGAGCTGTTAGACAATGTGCAATATAAGCCGGTAGTAGGGCGTTATAAAGTCTATCTTATCGATGAAGTCCATATGCTTTCCCGTCATTCTTTCAATGCGTTGTTAAAAACCTTGGAAGAGCCACCTGAATATGTGAAATTCCTACTCGCTACAACGGATCCACAAAAATTACCGATTACGATTTTATCCCGTTGTATGCAATTTCATCTTAAAGCATTAGATGAACCGCAGATTTCAGCGCATCTTAATCGCGTGCTTACTGCCGAAAATATTCCTTTTGATGCGCCTGCACTAGATAAATTAGCCAAAGCGGCACAGGGTAGTATTCGTGATAGCTTAAGTTTAACGGATCAAGCGATAGCCATGGGCAACGGTAAAGTTTCCACTGATGTGGTGAATACCATGCTTGGGCTATTAGATGAAGACCAACCGATTGAAATCATTTACGCCTTACATCAAGGTAACGGTGAGCGTTTAATGAAAACCATCCAAACGGTGGCAGAAAGCGGGCGATTGGGATGAGTTATTGGCAGAAACAGCAGAGAAATTACATCAAATTGCCTTAATGCAGTTGCTTGCTAAAAATGCTACCGATGAAAACGATCACTTAGGTTTTCTAGCCAAACATATTTCACCGGAAGACGTACAATTTTTCTATCAAGTGATTGTATCGGGTCGAAAAGAATTGGCCTCCGCACCAAATCGTCGAATTGGTGCAGAAATGACATTATTGAGGGCATTGGCATTCCACCCAAAGTTCCTTACGGCAGCACAAACGCCTAAACAAGGCGGGCTATCCCCTGAACAAAATACACAGAAAAGTGCGGTTGAAAATCAGCCTGTTTCTGGTTATGTGGATATGCCGGTGCTGTCGCAAAACATCAAAGCAAATTATTCTGCACAAGCGCAAAAGCCAATGGCTCAATCGGCGGTTGTGCATTCTTCACCTTCTCAACCTGTTTCCACTCAAACCACATCTTCATTGAATTTAGCTAGCCTTGCTGCGCTAGAGGCATTGAATCAATTAACGCAAATTGAGCAATCAGAGCGCCAACATCATCATGATGAACAGCAAGCCGCAGTGGAAGAAACCTTGCATCATCTCCAAGAGTTAGATGAGCAAAAAAATTCACCAAAAATGACCGCACTTCCTGTGCGAGAGATGACACCACCGAAAGCTGCGCAAACGAAAGCTACGCAAACGAAAGTAGCGGAACCAAATCCAATGACTCAACAAGCTGATGAGTTAAAGCAAGGTATTGAAACGGTGGAAAATACCATTGATGATAATGCTGAAATGGACGCGGAAGAGCAAGAAATTCTCGATGCGGAAACCTACCGTTGGGAGTGGAGTAATCCGGATTTAGCCAAAGTGGATAGTGGTGTGCGTCCTTCTGATATTAAACAGGCGATGTTGAAAGATGTGACACCAGAATTGCGTGAAAAATTATTCAAATTACGCAAAAACAAGATCCTTGGACGGATATCGTCGAACGTTCTGGCGTGATTGGCTTTTCAAAAGAGTTGGCATTAAATTGCTTTCATTAAGTCGCAAACAGAAGATGAAATTCAACTCGGACTTCATTCTGAAAAAGCGCATTTAAAACAAGATCGAAATATTAAAAATTTAGTGGAACATCTTGAACGTTTATATGAAAAACCAGTCAAATTGTCGATTTTTGTTGAAGATTCCGATGTTTTAACCCCGATGGATTACCGTAAAAAAGTTTATCAAGAGTTGCGTGAACAGGCACGTACGGATTTACAGCAAGATAAAAAACTGCTTTTATTACAAAAAGAGTTTGATGCGAAGTTGGATGTCGAAAGCATTCGACCAGTCTAAAACTCATTTCTCTAAATTTTAACTTTATAAAGGAAAGAATATGGCGTTTAGCTCTCTTTTTACTCTTATTGATGACATTGCATCGATTCTTGATGATGTCGCCTTGATGACCAAAATGGCAGCCAAGAAAACCGTTGGCGTAGTAGGCGATGACTTAGCCTTAAATGCTAATCAGGTAACAGGGGCATCTTCCGATCGTGAATTACCCATTGTTTGGGCAGTCACCAAAGGATCGTTAGTCAATAAAGTCATTTTAATTCCAATTGCTTTACTGCTTTCTGCGTTTTTACCTTGGTTGATCGTGCCACTTCTGATGATTGGTGGGGCGTATTTGTGTTTTGAAGGTGTAGAGAAAATTCTACATAAATTTATTGCTCATGAAGAGCATGAAGAAAAAACAACCTTTAATGAAGCCGCTAAAATTAAAGGGGCAATTCGTACTGATTTTATTCTTTCCGCTGAAATTATCATTATTGCATTAGGTGAATTAACTGAAGCGAGCTTGCTGACTCGTATTATTTCCCTTTCGGTAGTGGGTATCGGGATTACTATTTTTGTTTATGGCTTGGTCGCATTGATTGTTAGAGCAGATGATTTCGGTTTATACCTTATCAAAAAAGGTGGTGTAGCGAAGTCAATCGGGAACGCAATTTTAGTGATTATGCCTAAATTTATGCGTTCACTTAGTTTTATCGGTACGCTTGCGATGTTCTTAGTCGGTGGTGGTATTTTCGTACATAATGTGGATTTCATTCATCATTTGCTCGCTGATTATCAATTAGCCGATGGTTTATTAGGTAATGTGGCGACGTTAGTCGTGGGTGTGATTGTAGGCGCGATTGCTTGTGCGATTGTATTACCTGCGATGAAATTATTTGGTAAACACTAAAAACGAGATAAAAAATAACCGCACTTTGATGCTTTCAAGGTGCGGTTTTTTTATGGATGAAACAGATTATTTGCGAGAAGTGTAATCGCCGACACAAACCCATTTATAACTGGTTAAGGCTTCTAATCCCATTGGGCCACGAGCATGAAGTTTTTGAGTACTTACCGCCACTTCAGCACCTAAACCAAATTGTCCGCCATCGGTAAATCGAGTACTTGCATTCACATACACGGCTGCTGCATCCACTTGATTGATAAATTGTGTGGCTAGTCGTTGGTTTTCCGTCAAGATACTTTCTGAATGTTGTGTGCCATATTCACGAATGTGAGCAATTGCCTGCATCCATATCTTCAACCACCACAACATTGAGATCGAATGAGCCCCATTCTTGGCGTAGTGCTTGTTCAGTCACTTCTTGCACATCGACATTTGCAGCTTGAAGAATCGAAAGTGCGGTCGATTTTGCATGGAATTTCACTTTTTTCTCGGCTAAATATTTCGCGAGTTTTGGTAGGAAAGTATCAGCAATCGAGCGTTGAACTAAAAGCGTTTCCAGCGTATTACATGTGCTTGGACGTTGGCATTTTGCATTCGCAATCACCGCAAGGGCTTTTTCTTGGTCAGCACTTTCTTCCACAAAAAGATGGCAAACACCCACACCACCGACAATCACCGGAATAGTGGAATGTTGTTTACAAAGCTCATGTAAACCGGCACCGCCACGAGGAATAATCATATCCACATAGCGATCCAATTTAAGCAGTTGCATCACAAGTTCACGATTCGGATCCGTAATAGCTTGGACTGCATGGCGTGGTAATCCTGCTTGTTCAAGGGCATTTTGTACTACTTCCACTAAAATTTGGTTGGAATGTTGTGTTTCCTTTCCACCACGTAAAATCACGGCATTACCGGTTTTTAAGCAAAGGCTTGCCACATCAATGGTGACATTTGGGCGCGCTTCATAAATGGTACCAATCACGCCAAGGGGAGTACGAACTCGTTCGATCTTTAATCCGCTATCTAAGGTTCCCCCATCAATGATTTACCCACAGGATCGGCGAGCGAAATCACATGACGCACATCATTCGCAATGCCTTTTAGGCGATCTTCTGTTAATAAAAGACGATCAATTAATGCTTCGGATAAACCATTTTGTTTCGCAATTTCAATATCTTTTTGGTTTGCGGCTAGAATACGATCCGCTTGTTGTTCTAATTGATCCGCAATAATACTGAGCGCATGATTTTTTTCAGTGGTGTTTAACTGCGCTAAAATAAACGCTGCATCTTTAGGCCTGTTTGCCCATTTGTTCTAACATAATTATTCCTTTTAATTATTTTGTTTTCTTCGGTAATTTATCATTTGTTTCATCTTCTTGCTCTTGGAAATCGAAAACGGGTAGTCCCCAGCCAAATCGAACAGCAAGTAAACGCAATGAAAAACCGCTGAATAAAGTCAGTAAAATTGTAAATGTATGATCTAATTGAATGTGTTGGAATGCCATATACATAGCTGCGGAGAAGAACGACACGCTCGCGTAAAGTTCTTTTTGGAATACAAGAGGAATACGGTTACAAAGTAAATCACGTAATACACCACCAAATGCACCCGTCACGGTTGCTGCAATGGATGTCACGGTAAAACCATAACCCATATCAATGGCAATTTGTGCGCCGATAATGGAATACACGATTAATCCTAAAGCATCTAATACCAAGAAAATGGTGCGAAAGTAGCGCATAAAATGTTTGATGAAGGGCGCAATAAAAACCGTTAATACTGCCGCACCAGCTACCATGATGAAATATTCAGGATGTTTAACCCAGCCAACAGGGTAGTGCCCTAATAATACATCGCGTACTGTACCACCGCCAATCGCCGTTACACAGGCGATAATAATTACCCCGAAAATATCCATTTTTTCTCGTCCAGCGGCTAATGCGCCGGTAATTCCTTCGGCGGTAATTCCAATAATATAAAGTACGCTTAATAGCATTTTTTTGTGGTTCCTAAAGTGCGGTTATCATTTTGCTTATTTTAAAAGGGAATGAGGCAAAATGCACGAAAGCCATTAAAAAAAGCCGTAAATTTTGGCATAATGACGCCTTCTTTTTCTAATCGAGAATTTTATGTCAGAAGAACAATCCAAACCCTTGGCCGCATTTCTTGCGATATTGCCAATTGGGTTGCTATTAATGGTCGATTTTTTTATAGAATCTTTGCAACTTGCTGAAAAATTGATTCCTCATTTAGCCTTTGGCGTGCTGATTGCCCAATTGCTTTGTTTAGTTGCCTTTATTAAAGGGGAAATTTGCCCAGGGCAGCGTGGACGTTTAATTAAAGCAAATGCTTGTTTTGCACTTTATTGGTTCGTTTGGCTAGGGATGAGTTTAGCCTCACCACATCATTACGTGATGACTGATATTGTCAGCTTATGCGGATTATCTGCTGTATATGCAGTATGGAAACAACCTAAAGATGAAGTCGCTCGCCGTGGTTTTCTCTTAATGGCATCTTTGGTGAGTGGATTTGGTGTCATTGCCTATTTGATGATTTTCTTCGGCAATCCAACACCGAATTTCGTACAATATAATCCACTAGCACAAGCTTTAATGGGCGTATTGTTAGCGAATTTATGTTTGTCTGTTTCTCGTAATCGTCTGCAAGGTTTCATTGCATTACTACCATTATTGATGATTTTACTGCTTGCGATTAATGCATTGGCAGTACTGATTTTTATTATTTATCAAGGCACAAGTGCGGTCGTTTTTTCGAATGTTTTCGCATACGGCATTTATTTTCTGCTTCACTTAGTGATAGCGGGTGTATTGCTCTTACACAGTGTAAAGAAATGGAAGTTCAGCTATAACAGCCTACTCATTTTGTTCTTTATGGCGGCGAGTTTGCCAGTCTGGGCGATGTTTATTTAATGGACAAAATAAAATCTTACGCCGCCCCGATGTTAGTTGTGGGCTGCGTGCTATTCGGTTTAGGAAGCCTAATTGTTAAGTTTGTGCCAGTGGGAGGTTATGCCATTGCGTTCTGGCGCTTACTCATTGCTTCTTTTATTTTCTGGTTTTGTAATGAAATTAAAAAGACAGCGTTTTCCTAAAAGCCGTAAAGCGATCATGTATGCCGTATTATCCGGTATCTTTTTAGCCTTTGATTTATCTTTTTGGCATGAAAGTGTATATGCAGTAGGGGCCAGGCATTTCAACCTTGTTGAATAGCTTGCAGATTTTCTTTTTGGCGGCAATAGGCTATTTTTTCTTTGGCGAACGCCAAACTAAGCTACAAATATTAAGCCTTTTTTTAGCGGTTGTTGGTGTTATCTTAATCTCAGGGGAAGAGCTACAGCATAATTTTGAAGGCATGTATGGCATTATCATTGGGCTCATTTCTGCTGGCTTGCTTGCAGCCTCAATGGTTATGATTAAAAAAGTACACGAAGAAGAACCAACGGCTTTATTCTCACTCATGTTTATTCTGAGCTTAAGTGGTGCTTTCGTCTTAATTATTCCTTCGCTAATTTTTAATCCTGATAGTCTTTATCCAACCACCTTCACCGATTGGGGATTGGTGTTTATTTATGGGGCGGTGATGCAATGTGTCGCATGGGGCATGATTGCTTATACAATCCCTTATTTATCGTTAGGCTTTACGGGTTTATTACTTCTTTCTGAACCCGTGGTGGCGCTCATGATTGATTATTTTGGATTGGATAAGCCCATCAATCATTGGCAATGGGCGGGGGCTGTGCTGACATTAGTCGCAATTTATCTTGGCTCTCAAAAAAGCAAAACGTCATAAAAACAAAAAAGTGCGGTAAATTTCACCGCACTTTGTCTTTACATTAAACCAATTACTCAGCTGCTTTCTTTTTCAAGTATTGATAGAGCTCGTCTTTAATCCGTAATTTTTCTTTTTTCAAGTTCTCAATTTCCGTATGAGTTGCGAGTTCTATGTTATCGATCTTATTTTTGATCTCTTGGTCTAATGCATTGTGTTTTTCAAACAAGCGATCGAAATAAGCATCTTTGTTTTTAAGCTTAGTGATTAAATCGCGAAATTCAGGAAACATAGGTTACTCCTCTTGGTTAACGTTCATTTTCATTATAGAACTTTTTTTTGCTGTTTCTAGTGTCTCATTCTCAGAATTTGACAGAGATCACAAAATTAAATCATGGCAAAGTGCGGTCATAAAATTTGATGTTTTTGAAAGAGTTAATAAAAGAAAAATCAGGCTTTTAACTGGTTTATTTGGCGAAAGCGCGCTAGAATAAAGGTATCTGTTTCATAATGAAAAATAGGGAATTCCAATGATCGATCCAAATTTACTCCGTAATAATCTGGCTGAAGTAGCAGAAAAATTAAAAGTAAAACGTAACTTTATTCTTGATACGGAAAAACTTACCGCATTAGAAGAACAACGCAAAGATTTACAAGTAAAAACTGAAACATTACAAGCAGAGCGTAACGCGCGTTCCAAAGCCATTGGTGCAGCAAAAGCACGTGGTGAAGACATTGCGCCATTATTGGCTGAAGTAGATAACATGGGCGAACAGCTTAACGAAGCGAAAAACTCAACTTGATGCCGTGTTAGCAGAAATCAATCAAATCGCGTTAAGCATTCCAAACATCCCTGCGGATGAAGTGCCATTAGGTAAAGATGACACTGAAAATAAAGAAATTTTACGTTGGGGTACACCGCGTACATTTGATTTTGAGATCAAAGATCACGTGTCATTAGGTGAAGATGCCAATGGCTTAGATTTTGCAGCAGGGGCTAAATTAGCGGGTGCGCGCTTTGCGGTGATGAAAGGTCAAATTGCTAAAATGCACCGTGCATTAGCGCAATTCATGTTAGATCTTCATACCGAACAACATGGTTATTTAGAAGCTTATGTACCTTATTTAGTTAACCATGCGACCCTTTATGGAACAGGTCAATTACCAAAATTCGGTGAAGATTTATTCCATACTTTAGCGCTAGAAGGCGAACAACCTTACGCATTAATTCCAACAGCGGAAGTGCCGGTAACTAACCTTGTACGTGATGTGATTGTTGATGAAGCAGATTTGCCAATCAAAATGACCGCACATACACCATGTTTCCGTTCTGAAGCAGGATCTTATGGTCGTGATACCCGTGGTTTAATTCGTATGCACCAATTCGATAAAGTGGAAATGGTACAAATCGTCGATCCAGATAAATCTATGGAAGCGCTTGAAGAATTAACAGGCCATGCAGAAAAAGTATTACAACTTTTAAATTTACCATATCGTAAAGTATTACTTTGTACTGGTGATATGGGCTTTGGTTCTTGCAAAACTTACGACTTAGAAGTGTGGGTGCCTGCACAAGATACTTACCGTGAGATTTCTTCTTGCTCTAACATGTGGGATTTCCAAGCGCGTCGTATGCAAGCACGTTGCAAAGCGAAAGGTGATAAGAAAACTCGCTTAGTGCATACATTAAACGGTTCTGGTCTAGCGGTAGGTCGTACATTAGTGGCCGTGCTTGAGAACTATCAAAATGCAGACGGCTCGATTACTGTGCCAGAAGTATTACGTCCTTACATGGGCGGATTAGAAGTGATCTGCAAATAATCAAAAATATATTAATTCAATTTAGGGCTAATGTTTATTAGCCCTTTCTTTCATTTAGAGCAATGAGATTTTTATTCTAGTCTTTGAGATAAATCCACATCAATATTCACGCATTTATGGGTAATCTTATAAGGTACCAATTTTAGGAGAATAATAATGACTGATAAACGACCTTTTCCTTTGCCAACTGGGTATTCGCGATTCCATTAGGCTTGGGTGCCTTGTCTTTAGCCTGGCTGCATATGGGCGATACGCTCTCTTTTTCTCGGGAATGTGAGTGATATTATTGGCATTAACTTTCTGTTTCAGTATGGGCACTTTTCGTCTTGCTTTATATTTATAAAATGATTTATTTCTCTCACGAAGTACGAGATGAATATTGCTGTCCGATACGTTTTTCTTTTCTTGCCTTAATACCGATTACAACGATGTTAAGCGGGGATATTCTATATCGTTGGTTTCCTCTCATTGGTGAGGGATTAATTTGGATTGGTACAATTGGGCAATTGTTGTTTGCTTCTGTGCGTATTAGTGCATTATGGAAAGATGGCACATTTGAGCAGAAATCGACATTGCCACCATTTTATTTACCCTCTGTCGCGACTAATTTCACCAGTGCCTCATCATTAGCCTTGTTAGGCTATCAAGATTTAGGCTATTTGTTCTTAGGAGCGGGGATGATTGCTTGGATTATTTATGAACCGGCATTATTACAGCGTTTACGTGTGTTGCAGATTGAACCTCAATTTCGTCCAACTATGGGGATTATTTTAGCACCGGCATTTGTGGGATCGTCGGCTTACTTATCGCTTAATGGGGGAGAGATAGATCTTTTCGTTAAGCTCTTATGGGGATACGGCTTTTTACAAATGTTCTTTTTAATTCGCCTTTTCCCTTGGATTAGTGAAAAAGGGATGAATATTGGTTTTTGGTCTTTTTCATTCGGATTAGCCTCTTTAGCAAACGGGGCAGTTTCTTTGTTCATCATAACGTACTGAGCGGGTTGGCAAACGGTGCGTTTATCTTTGCTAACTTGATGATTGGTGGGTTAGTACTGATGACGCTAGGAAAGCTCTTAAAAGGACAATTTTGGTTAAAGTAGTGTAAACAAAAAGTGCGGTTAAAAATGACCGCACTTTTTTTATGAATTTTTAATCACAACTTGTCATTTACAAAAAAACTAGACATGTCGTTTTGCTGTTGATGTAAATGCAATCTTTATCTGGTCGATAACTAATACTCCCATATTGAAACGGTCGCCCATCAGCCAAATAAGTGGTACTCGTCACATTCACAACCATGTCATACTCACCAAGATCGATCGCATTTTTTTCTTCTTCGTTTGCATAGCGAAAGACAATTTTTCGTTGTGAGTGGCTAATTTTTAATTTTAATTCGTTTTCCAGATAGTGATAAATAGAGTGTTCCGCGATTTCTCGGCTAATAAACGGCACGATGCGGCGATCAAAATAAGAAACCTCATATTCAACGGCTTCACCATCAATTTCACGGAGACGAGCAATGCGGTAGAAATCGATCTGATCATTGACATTAAAAGATATCCATCAATTCTTCTTCGCCTTGCACAATATACAAGCTGGTTAATGTGGTTTTTACTTGATGTGTTGAGGCACTATTTAATTCGCTGACGGTTTTAATTTCAGAAAGCATTTGTGGTTTAGATAAAGTCATGTTCTAAAACAATCGAATTTCGGCCTTGTTGCTTTTGAATATAGCCATCAATTTCAAGTAAAGAAAGCGCTTTTCGAATAGTATCTTTGGAAAAACCATAGCTTTGCATGAGCTCATTTTCACTCGGGAGCTCTTGCAATGGTGCGAAATTACCATTGTTAATTTGGGTCTTTATCTCGTTATAGACCTGCTTGTACTTGCTCATTTTTAATCCTTTTATCGACCGTTCGTTCCATAGGTGTCGTCATAGCATATCATAAAATCATAAATGTTATACGTATAAAATGTGACAAAAGTCACATATTTACGAAAATGTTATTAACTTTTACGTATAAGTTGTTGCATAAAAATACGTTTAGGTTAGAATGAGCCAAAATGATAACTTCCTAGAGGAAATATTATGCTTACTCGTTCAAGTGGTGTTCTTATGCACATTACCTCACTACCAAATGCATTCGGATATTGGTAGTTTTGGGCAATCAGCTTATGATTTTGTCGATTTTTTAGTTGAAACTAAACAAACTTATTGGCAAATTCTTCCACTGACCACCACCAGTTATGGTGATTCACCTTATCAATCTTTCTCTGCAATTGCAGGTAATACTCACTTTATTGATTTTGATTTATTAACCCAAATGGGGCTTATTGAAAGAAGCAGATTATGCCTCAGTCAATTTTGGTGAAGATCCAACTAGCGTGGATTATGAACGTATCTTCTATGCGCGCCGTCCAATTTTAGAAACGGCAGTGAAAAATTTTTTATCGAATCAATCATTCCAAGCTGATTTCAAGAATTTTGAGAAAAACAACCGCTTGTGGCTAGACGATTTTGCTGAGTTTATGGCAATTAAAGAGCATTTCGGTAATCAAGCATTGCAAAGATGGGATGATAAAAAAGCGGTAGCGCGTGATCCAAAAACACTAGAAAAATATCGCACTCTGTTAGCAGATCAAATTCAGTACTTTAAAGTGACGCAATATTTCTTCTTCAAACAATGGGGTGAATTAAAAGATTACGCGAATCAAAGGGGCATTAAGATTATCGGTGATATGCCGATTTATGTGGCGGCAGATAGCGTAGAAGTTTGGACAAAACCAGAACTCTTCCAATTAGATAAAGAACGCAATCCGCTTTTTGTCGCGGGGGTTCCTGCCGATCAATTCAGTGCAACGGGGCAGCTTTGGGGCAACCCGCTTTACGATTGGGAAGAACATAAAAAACAAGGCTATACTTGGTGGATTCACCGAATTGAAGAAAGCTTCAAGATTTATGATGTACTTCGCATCGACCATTTCAAAGGTTTCTCTGATTATTGGCAAGTAGATGGAAAAGCCGATATTGCTAAATACGGTAGTTGGCAGCCTGGTCCGGGTTATGACTTATTCAAAGTGGTTAAAGAACAACTAGGTCGATTTACCGATTATTGCTGAAGATTTAGGTAATATTGATGAAAAAGCCAGAAAATTACTTACAGATTGTAATTATCCCGGCATGAAGATTTTGCAATTTGGCTTTGAAGATGTCAGTGGAAAAAGCTTAGATAGCCCGCATTATTGCATCCCGCATTCTATTGCTTATACAGGCACGCATGATAATGATGTGACCAATGGTTGGTATAACAGTCTTACCGCTCAACAGCAGCAATATATCAATGATTATACGCACCGTCATAATGATGAGTCGATTTGCCAAGCAATGATTCGTCAGCTCTTTGCAACGGTCAACAATACTGCGATTGCAACGATGCAAGATATTTTAGATTCGCCTGCGAGTTCAAGAATGAATCTTCCTTCAACGATTGGTGGAAACTGGAAATGGAGAATGCAGCAAATCTGATTTAACGCAAGATAAAAAAGACTTTTTAGCTAAAAAATGACCACGTTATATCAACGTGCTAATCAGGAAATCCCTATGATTAAATTTAGTACATTTGTAAAAAACAAAACGAATAAATCGCTTGAACAATTAAGCGATAAAGAAACTTATATTCAATTATTAAATTACGTGAAAACACTCTCAGCAGATAAACCTAAAAACACAGGTAAACGTAAGGTTTACTATATCTCAGCTGAGTTTTTAATTGGTAAATTACTTTCTAATAACCTGATTAACCTTGGTGTGTATCAAGATATCAAAACGGAATTAGAAAGTGCGGGTAAATCATTAAGCCATATTGAAGATATTGAGCCAGAACCGTCTTTAGGAAATGGTGGGTTAGGTCGTTTGGCTTCTTGTTTTATTGATTCAATGTCTACGCTTGGCTTAAATGCTGAAGGGGTCGGTTTAAATTATCATTATGGCTTTTCAAACAAGTCTTTAAAAAGAATGAACAACATGCTGAACCTAATGATTGGATTGAAGATAATGCTTGGTTAATTCCAACGGATATTAGCTATGAGGTGCCATTTAAGAAATTTACGTTAACCTCTAAATTAGATCGTATTGATATTTTAGGTTATAAGAAAGAAACGAAAAACTATCTCAATTTATTTGATATTCAATCAGTGAATCCTAAACTGATTAAAAAAGGTATCGAGTTTGATAAAACTGCGATTGAAGAAAATCTAACATTATTCCTTTATCCAGATGATTCAGATAAAAATGGGGAATTACTGCGTATTTATCAACAATACTTCATGGTATCAAATGCAGCACAATTATTAATTGATGAAGCGATTGAACGTGGCAGTAATTTACATGATTTAGCCGATTATGCGTATGTTCAGATCAACGATACTCATCCTTCAATGGTGATTCCTGAATTAATTCGCTTATTAACGGAAAAACATAAAATTAAGTTTGCCGAAGCCGTTGAAATTGTACGTAAGATGGTGGGCTATACCAACCATACAATTTTGGCTGAAGCATTAGAAAAATGGCCACTCGCTTATTTAGATGAAGTGGTGCCGCATTTAGTGGTGATCATTAAAAAATTAGATAAATTAGTGCGTGCCGAGTATAAAGATCCTGCCGTACAAATTATTGATAAACAAAAACGTGTGCATATGGCGCACATGGACATCCACTTTTCAAATTCTGTGAATGGTGTGGCGGCATTACATACGGAGATTTTGAAAAATTCAGAGCTTAAAGCGTTCTATGCGTTATATCCTGAAAAAAATTCAATAATAAGACAAACGGCATTACCTTCCGCCGTTGGTTAGAGTTTTCTAACCAACCATTAGCGGCTTATATTAAAGAATTGATTGGTGATGAGTATTTGCATGATGCAACGAAATTAGAAAAATTGTTAGCCTTTAAAGATGATAAAAAGGTTCATCAACAATTAGCGAAAATTAAGTTTGAAAACAAATTAGCATTGAAAACCTACCTTAAAGAAAATAAAGGTATTGATTTAGATGAAAATTCAATCATTGATACGCAAATTAAGCGTTTCCATGAATATAAACGCCAACAAATGAATGCGCTTTATGTGATTCATAAATACTTAGAAATTAAAGCAGGTAAATTACCAAAACGTAAAATTACGGTGATTTTTGGTGGAAAAGCCGCACCAGCTTATGTGATTGCACAGGATATTATTCACTTAATTCTTTGCTTATCTGAGTTAATCAATAATGATCCTAAAGTGAATAAGTATTTAAACGTGCATTTGGTGGAAAACTATAATGTGAGTGTGGCGGAAAAACTGATTCCAGCAACCGATATTTCAGAACAAATTTCACTTGCCTCTAAAGAAGCTTCTGGTACAGGGAATATGAAATTTATGCTGAATGGCGCATTAACGTTAGGCACAATGGATGGGGCTAATGTTGAAATTGCAGAATTAGCTGGTGCTGAAAATATCTATACATTCGGTAAAGACTCAGAAAGCATTATTAAACTTTATGAAACAGCAGGTTATGTTTCAAAAGAATATTACGAAAACGACAAAGAGATTAAAAGAGCGGTTGATTTTATTCTTAATCCTGCCGTGGTGAAATTAGGGAATAAAACACGTTTAGAACGTCTTTATAACGAATTATTGAATAAAGACTGGTTTATGACGTTAATTGACTTTAATGCTTATGTCGAAGCGAAAGAACAAATCTTAGCTGATTATGAAGATCAAGATAGTTGGAATGAGAAAGTGGTTCACAATATCGCAAAAGCGGGCTTTCTTCTCATCTGACCGCACTATCGCTCAATATAATGCAGACATTTGGCATTGTGAGGGCTAAGGGGAGGCAATGAAACTACTTACCCTGAATGTACACGCTTGGTTAGAAGCTAACCAAGCGGAAAAAATAGAGATTCTTGCTGACACTATTGTGGAAAAGGGCTATGACATCATTGCCTTACAAGAGGTTAATCAATTGATGTCGGCTCCTGCTATTTCGCCAACATTAAAGCAAGATAACTATGGTGTCATTCTGTTGAATAAAATCAATCAACGCGTTGCACAAAAATATTCGCTTTTTTGGAGCAATTCGCATATTGGTTACGATAAATATGATGAAGGCATTGCGTTTTTAACCCGTTTGCCTGTTTATGATGTTGATGCGTTTTATTGTAGCCAACACCAACGTCTTGACTCGATTCTTTCGCGTAAAATCATTGGTTTGACGGTAGAATATCAAGGCCAATTGATTGAATGTTATTCTTGCCACATCAATTTGCCAAATTGTGATGGGGAAAACCAACTCGATAATGTTCGTTATATTGTAGAGCGAAGTCAAAGTGCGAATCTGAAAATCTTGATGGGCGATTTCAATACCGATGCAATAAGCGACCAACAAGCTTACCAACAAATTAAATCCTTAGGCTTATTCGATACATTTGAAATGGCAGAACAGAAGGATAGCGGCATCACTGTAGAGAAAGCGATTGACGGCTGGAAAGGCCATAGTCAAGAAAAGCGATTAGATTATATTTTTTTAAATCAGGCAAAAAAGGTTTTATCCAGTCAGGTTATTTTTAATGGGAAAAATAAACCGATTGTTTCCGACCATTTTGGCGTAGAAGTAGATCTCATCTTGTAGGAGGATTGATATGAAAAAACTACTCAGTTTTGAGTTTTGGCAAAAATTCGGTAAATGCCTAATGGTTGTGATTGCCGTTATGCCAGCAGCAGGTTTAATGGTGAGTATTGGTAACTCACTGCCTTTGATTAGTGACGCAGAATGGCTAGCGCGTGTCGGAAACATTATCGCTCAAATTGGTTGGGGGATTATCGGTAATCTTCATTTATTATTTGCTTTAGCGATTGGTGGTAGTTGGGCAAATGAGCGTGCAGGTGGCGCATTTGCAGCGGGTCTTGCTTTCATTTTAATTAACTTAATCACTGGTCACTTCTTCGGTGTAAAAATTGAAATGCTAGCCGATCCAAATGCTCACGTAAGTACCGTATTTGCAGGAGAAATCCCAGTTGCACATTACTTTGTGAATATTCTAGGACAGCCTGCGTTGAATATGGGGGTATTCGTCGGTATTATTGCGGGTTTTGTGGGGGCAACAACCTTCAATAGTTACTACAATTTCCGTAAATTACCTGAAGTACTCACTTTCTTTAATGGTAAACGTTTTGTTCCTTTCGTTGTCATTTATCGTTCTGTATTAGTCGCTATCGTTTTATCGCTATTCTGGCCTTTAGTTCAAACTGGAATTAACCATTTCGGTCAATGGATTGCGAACTCACAAAACTCAGCGCCAATTTTAGCACCATTTATTTATGGTACCTTAGAGCGTCTATTACTTCCGTTTGGTTTTACACCACATGTTGACTATCCCAATGAACTATACGTCATTAGGCGGTACTTATGAATTCTTAACAGGTGTACAACAAGGTAAACAAGTATTTGGTCAAGACCCACTATGGCTTGCATGGATTTCTGACTTAATTAACCTTAAAGATGCGGGTAATGTAACCCAATATAACGAGCTACTTTCAACCGTGACACCAGCTCGATTCAAAGTAGGGCAAATGATTGGTTCAAGCGGTATCTTAATGGGCTTGACGCTTGCTATGTATATCAACGTAGATGAAGACAAGAAAAAACTCTATAAAGGTATTTTCCTTTCATCAGCACTTGCGGTGTTCTTAACAGGCGTAACCGAGCCAATTGAATATATGTTTATGTTTGTCGCATTACCACTTTATATTGTTTATGCTTTAGTACAAGGTTGTGCTTTCGCCATGGCAGATATTGTGGACTTACGTGTGCATTCATTCGGTAACATTGAGTTCTTAACGCGTACACCAATGGCGATTAAAGCAGGCATTGGTATGGATGTGATCAACTTTATCTGGGTATCGATCTTATTTGCTGTTGCTATGTTCTTTATCGCGAACTTTATGATTAAGAAATTTAATCTTGCCACAGCAGGCCGTAATGGTAACTATGATGCGAAAGGTTCAGATGAAGCTTCTAGCGATGAGCCAAAAGTGGCGAATGCTAGCACGCAAGTTATTCAAATCATCAACTTACTTGGTGGACGTAATAACATTGCAGATGTTGATGCTTGTATGACACGTTTACGTATCACCGTACATAATCCAGATTTAGTCGGTGATGAAGCCAGCTGGAAACAAGCGGGCGCAATGGGCTTTATTGTAAAAGGTTCTGGTATCCAAGCGATTTATGGGCCAAAAGCAGATGTCTTAAAATCAGATATTCAAGATGTGCTTTCATCTGGTGTTGATATTCCTAAAATGTAATTCAACCTAAATGCTAATTTTATCCCCGCTCTTCAAGGCGGGGATATCATATACTCTCCTAGATATTGAATATCTTCAATATATCTCCAAAAATTCCTTTTATTTGATACCATCTATAAAAATATTGTCACAACTTCGGCGCTAGAAAAAAATACCGCCCATTGTGTAACGAGCGGTATTTCTAGTGTTAGAAGGGAAGTGGTCATTAAATGATTAACTGACCGATAATACTGCGAGTTTCTTCTCGAACCTCGGTAAGTTTCACTTTCACTAAATCACCGATTTTGTAACGGCGTTCCCCTTGAATATACAGTGCCAATTCATCAGCATTCACTTGCATTTCATCTTTATTTGGATGCAATGTGGAGGCCGGTACGAACTATGGATGCGCCATTTTTCCAATAATTGAACCCGTAAACCACCACGCATCACATCTTGCACTTCTGCATCAAATTCAGCGTTTTCAGCGACTTTATCAGCAAGATAGCGACAATATAACCAATCTGCAATATCACGTTCAACCAAGCGATTTTGACGACGCGCTTCTTGCAAGCGAGCAAGCACCTCATCTTGTGGTTTTTCACAAGCTTGTTGTGTGAGCACGGCTTTAATTAAACGATGGTTCACCATATCGGAATATTTACGGATAGGCGATGTCCAAGTTGCATAACCTTCTAATCCAAGCCCAAAATGTGGAGCAAGTTCTGATTTAAATTCCGCAAAGGTTAAATAACGACGTAAACGGAATTCTAAATAGTCACCTTCAATCGGTTCAATATCATGACGCATTTGGCAATAACCCTTTAAGGTTGCCAAATTTTCTACCGAATAACGCTCAGCAAGCTCGGCTTGATTTTCTTCATTAGCTAAATTTGCCATTAAGAAATTATGCACATTTTCTAAGAATTTCTTATCAAACCCAGAGTGTGTATTAAAAATACCGGTTTGCGCTTGTTCAGCTAAGAATTGAGCCGCACAGATATTAGCAATAATCATGGATTCTTCCACGATTTGATTTGCAATACGACGATATTCCGCTTTAATTTCTTTCACTTTGCCATTTTCAGCGAGAATAAAGGAGTAATCCGGTTTCTCTTTAAATAAAAGAGAATGCGTTTTACGCCATTGAATACGTGCTTTGGTAAATTGATGTAGCCAATCAATTTGCTTTGCAATTTCTGGTGTTTCCGGTTGCCATGCATCAGGCACTTGCTCTAAATAATCTGAGATCTTGTTATAGACTAATTTCGCTTTAGATTGCACATAAGCAGACACAAAATGCGGTTAGCCGTGATGTTACCGGCAAGATCCGTTTCAATGTAACACACTAATGCAGGGCGAGTTTCATTTGCCATTAATGAACATAATTCATCAGATAATTCACGCGGCAACATTGGGATATTAAAGCCAGGCAAATAATTGGTAAAACAACGCTGTTTGGCATCTTTTTCAATTTGTGAATCTAATGCAATATAAGCTGTAGGATCAGCAATAGCAACGACTAATCGCCAGCCAGTTTGTGTACCATTTTGCTCGACAGGTTCGATGTAAAGAGCATCGTCCATATCCTGTGTGCTTTCAGAGTCAATAGTGACAAAATGAAGTGCGGTCAGATCTTCGCGAGTTTGTTGATCTAACATCTCATAGCTTTCGGCACCTTGCACAGGATGACGAGATTGCTCATGACGTGCCAATGTCACCCACCAAGGGGCTAATTCATCATCAGCACGGCAGATAAATTGATTGATAGTCGCATAGAAAAAGCGATCATCACGTAATGGGTGCGTTTTCAAATTTGCTACGACCCAGTCGCCTTCTTGTAATTCTTCTTTTGACGGATTTAGCTTGTTGCGCGCCAATGGGTTGGTTGATACTTGGATGATCAACCAAAACTTGCAATTTCTTGTCTTTATTGAACCGCACTTTGGCAATAAAGCGAGTGAGCATTGGCTCAATTAATTCTTCAGGTTCAGCTTGCTCTTTATCACCTTGTTTTTCGATGGTGGCTTTGATTTTGTCACCGTGCATCACTTTTTTCATTGCAGGAGGGGCAATAAAGTAGCTTTTTTTATCGCACTCTAAAAAACCATAAGCTTTATCGGTACTTTTTACCACGCCTTCAACGTGTTCTTTGCTATCGTGGATTTGTTGCTTAAGTTGTGCGAGTAATGGATTATCTTGGAACATAGTTATATTTAAAAAAAGAGAAAAGGCAGACTGAAAAGCCTGCCTAAAAAATAGATTGTACGAAAAATTATTCTTCGCCTAATTCGCCCATTGCAGTGATGCTGAAACCTGCATCTACGTGAACGATTTCACCAGTAATACCCGATGCTAAATCAGAGCATAAGAATGCTGCTGAGTTACCCACATCTTCGATAGTAACAGTGCGGCGTAATGCTGCGGTTTTCTCAAATGCAGAAAGCATTTTCTTGAAGTTTTTAATACCTGATGCTGCTAAGGTACGGATAGGACCAGCAGAGATCGCATTCACACGAATACCTTCTTTACCTAAATCAGCCGCCATCACGCGAGTTGCCGCTTCAAGAGATGCTTTCGCTAAACACATGACGTTGTAGTTAGGAATTGCACGCTCAGCACCTAAGTAAGAAAGGGTTAATAATGCAGCGTTTGGATTTAAGTAAGGACGTGCCGCTTGTGCCATTGCAACGAAAACTGAATGCACTGATGTCGTGAGCAATACGGTAGCCTTCACGAGTTGCTGCGTTTACGTAATCGCCATCTAATTGGTCGCCTGGTGCGAATGCGATAGCGTGTACGAAACCATCAAATTTTTCCCAACGTTTGCTTAATTCTGCAAAGCAGTTTTGGATGCTTTCATCGGTCGCTACGTCTAAAGGTAGTACGATGTCAGAACCAAATTCTTTTGCAAATTCTTCTACGCGTGGTTGTAATTTATCGTTTAAATAAGTGAAAGCAAGTTCAGCGCCTTGTTCTTTCATTGCTTTTGCAATCCCGTAAGCAATAGAACGGTTGCTTGCAAGACCTGTTACTAAAATACGTTTACCAGTTAAGAAACCCATATTTTTTCCTATGTTTGAGTTAAAAAAATCGACAAGATTATACTTGTTTTGTGTGCTTTCGGCAATTAATCACACTTTGTACCAGTTAGGCTGGATTATCAATATCTTTAAATTCTACATCCAAGCCATATTCAGCTGCTAACCATTCACCTAATGCTTTGATACCGTAGCGTTCAGTCGCATGATGACCCAGCCGCAAAGAAATGAATACCTTGCTCACGAGCAGAGTGAATTGTTTGCTCCGAAACCTCACCGGTAATAAAGGCATCACAACCTTGTGCTGCAGCTAAATCAATATAGCCTTGTCCACCACCGGTACAAATGCCAATTTTACGGATTAAGTGCGGTCCATTTTCGATGCAAATTAACGGTTTGCGTTGAAGCACTTGTTCAATACGTTGTGCAAACTCTTCAGCGGTAATGGGATCTTTTAATGTTCCCCAAACAGGAATGCTGGTTGTGCTATTTTCTAAAGGTTGAAGATCGCCAATCCCTAATAACTGAGCAAGTTTTGCATTGTTGCCTAATTCTGGGTGAACATCCAGAGGCAAGTGGTAGCCGTATAAATTAATGTCATTCACAAGCAAGGTTTTGATACGTTTGCCTTTCATGCCGCGAATACATGGATTTTCACTTTTCCAAAAATAGCCATGGTGGACAAGCACTGCATCAGCTTGTTGTGCAACAGCATAATCAATTAGTGCTTGGCTTGCGGTGACACCCGTGATGATCTTTTTGATCTCGGCTTTGCCTTCTACTTGCAAACCGTTAGGTGCGTAATCGTTAATTCTGTCTGTGCTAAGTTTTTCGTTTAGTAAACGTTCAAGTTCTAGATTGTTCATGATTTCTAAGAAAAAAAGAAAAAAAGGGTGAGATATGGTAAGAGATTTCAAAAAAAATGGCTAGTGCAAAAGGAGTGGGGGAATGCACTAGCCAGTAGAGTGTCTGTCATAACACAAGTTTACTATCTAAAACGAGATTCATTATATATTTAATTATATAAAGATCAAGAAAAAAATAAGGAAAATTTTCCTTATTTTTCGATATGTCGTTTTAGTATTCAAAAACAGATGAAAAATCAACCGCACTTATGAATATAAACTTGGCTCATCTTCCGTTGGGACGTGTTTTAAATCGGCGGTGTAGCCACATGTATTGTTCCACACCTTTTAAGATTTCTTTTTCCACGACTTTATTCATTCTTGCAGCGATCGCCGTTTCATCTGAAAGATCGGAAAAATCCACTGGTGGAGAAATACTGACCGTATAGCCTGAACCATCTTTATTACGCAATGGGGCAAAAGGCACGACTTTACAATTTGGTGCGGATTTAAGTAGATAATAACTGCCCGTCGTGGTTGCCGCTTCTTGTACAGCAAAGAAAGGTACAAATACGGCATTTTTTCTGCCGTAATCATGATCAGGGGCATACCAAATGGTTTCACCTTTGCGTAAAGCTTTGAACATTCCACGTAGATCTTTTCGGTTCAGCATATCTTTATTTGAACGTAAGCGACCTTTAATTTGTAACCAGTCCAGTACAGGATTGTCATTGGGACGATAAACACCTATGCCAGGATGATGTAAGCCCACAATACGGGCGCCTAACTCAAGAGTGAGGAAATGAACACCCACAAAGATAATGCCGTCTTGAGCATTTTCTTTTAAATAATTTAAGCCTTCAATTTTTGACCATTTTTTAATGCGCGCATCAGACCAAAACCACGCCATGCCGGTTTCAATAATCGCCATACCAACAGCACGCAAGTTTTCTTGCAAAATGGCTTCACGTTCTTGCTCGGGCATTTCTGGGAAGCAGAGCTCAAGATTTCGGCGAGCAATCGCTGCACGACGTTTTCCCACTTTTAGTTTTGAGAAAAGCCAGCCTAAGCCGTTGCCGATGTGACGTAAAATTGGATAGGGAAGTAACAAAAGGCTTCGCCAAATCGCCACACCAAGCCAAAAGCCCCAGTATTTAGGGTGCAAGAAAGTGCGGTTGAAATTGAGGGAGTTTTTCGTTTTTCATAATTCTTTTCTGGTTAGTTCGGCGTGTAGTTTATCGCAAATTTGAGTTGTGGTAAAATTGCACCAAATTTTTATTATTCCAACAGAGAGATTTCAAAATGGCTCAATATTCTGCCAATTTTAATCAAGCGAAAGTATTAGTGTTAGGCGATGTCATGCTTGACCGTTACTGGTTTGGTGCAACTAATCGTATTTCGCCAGAAGCACCGGTTCCTGTGGTTCGCGTACAAAATAACGAAGAACGAGCAGGTGGTGCAGCAAACGTGGCGATGAATATTGCTTCTCTTAATGTACCCGTACAAATTTTGGGCTTAATTGGTCAGGATGAAACAGGTTCTGCCTTAACGAATTTATTACAGCATCAAAAAATTGATTGTAATTTTGTGGCATTGGATACTCACCCAACTATTACGAAATTACGTATTTTATCTCGCCATCAACAGTTACTTCGTTTGGATTTTGAAGAAGATTTCCAAAACGTAGAATGCCAAGAGTTGTTAGCGAAATTAGAAGCTGAAGTGAAAAATTTCGGTGCGTTAGTGCTTTCGGATTACGGTAAAGGCACGTTAAAAGATGTGCAAAAGATGATCCAAATTGCACGCAAAGCGAACGTGCCCGTGTTGATCGATCCAAAAGGCACAGATTTTTGAACGTTATCGTGGTGCGACTTTACTGACACCAAATATGTCAGAATTTGAAGCGGTGGTAGGTAAGTGTGATTCTGAAGAAGAAATCATTGAGAAAGGTTTAAAATTAATTTCAGACATCGAATTGACCGCACTTTTAGTGACGCGCTCTGAAAAAGGCATGACATTACTTCGCCCAAATCAAGAGCCATTCCATTTA
>BNJT01001029.1_pt1 | contig 132343 bp, 216 predicted proteins | sample 8540491 | NCBI WGS metagenome assembly BNJT01 (sample SAMD00202455, study PRJDB9452) | human saliva metagenome | host: Homo sapiens | reverse complement strand
CCGCACAAAACACCAGAATGGAGTGCCGCACGTTGGTGCTGGTGCTGACGCTGCTGGTGGTGATGTACGTGGAGATCGGTGGGCGGGCGGTCGATCTGATGGCCCTGCCGCGCCGACGGCTGGCACGCCAGGTTCATGCAGGTGGCGCTGGGGCGACGGTGGTCTTTCGCCTGCGGATGGCGGCACGCTATGCACGTCACCGGCGCTTCTCGCCTGGAACCTCGAAGATCGAGGTGCTGGGTGGCTGCACACCAGCGCGCTGCTGCGAATTGGCGCCGGACCATGCCGCTCGAATCGGTCGAGCGGCTGGTGCATCCGCTGCCCATCGGCTACGACCAGGCCATTGGCTACGGCGCTGCTGGGGCTGGCGGTGAATCTGGCCAGCGCCCGGCTGCTGAAGGACGACCATGCATCAACACGGGCGCAGTCACGGGCATGGGCCACGGCCACGGCCACAGTCACAGTCATGGAGCGCGCATCCGGACATGCCCATGTCCACGGTGCGCAGCAACACACACGCGCAGAGGGCTGGGCAGGATCATGCCCTCACGACCGCGGCCGTGGCACGACCACGACCACCGACCACGTGACCACGACCGACGCGCACGGCACGCGCATGGCCACGCGCACGATCAAACGGCCCGCGCATCGCCGCTCATGGCGATCTGAATCTTCGCGCCGCGTACATTTCCACGCGTGCACGGGCCGATGCGGCCACGTCGAGTGCTGGCCATCCTGCGGCGCTGTTCGAGCCGACAATGGTGCGGGCTGCGGCTGGCAACCGATCCGCTGCAGTGTGGTGGGCGCCGTGCTGGTGGGGCGTCTGGGCGAAGGCCTGCTGCGCGAGCTGCGCCGCGTGCTGCTGGATGCCAGGATGGATGGGCCACCCGCGCTGGTGGGGTGAGGTGCGTCACACCGTGCAGGAGGAGGCGCCAGGGATGACGCTGCAGGATCTGCACCTCTGGCGCGCGCGCGTGCATGACCGTATGCGTGCATCAATGCTGGCGCCGAAGCGGCGCCGGAGACACGGGATGCCACCTCCCGACCCCATGTCCTGACCACCTCACCCGACGCATCTGCGCCGGCGGCTGCGGCCCGCCATCCGATGCTGAATTGCATGTGACCGTGGAAATCTGCCGGACGCGCTTTGGAGCGCTGTGTCGCCCTGATTCATCTCCTGATGGAGTGTGCAAAATCTGCGGGCTGCAAGGTGTCTGTCATAAGGATGATGTAGGAGAGGAAACATCCATCGTTCACAAAACGAGGGGCTGCCAAAATCCCGCTGGCATGTGAAGTGGCCGAAAACCGGCTTCCACAGTCTCGCTTTTGCAGGACGGCGGCGCTGGGTGTTGAAAACCGCAGGCCCCGCCGTATTAGATGGGTAACCGATGAGAACGCGAAAGGAAGGGCAGAGGAGGAAGTGGGGTCGCCCGACAGCGGCAGGCCACCATGCTGCCGCATGGTTCGCACCGACCAGAGAGTATCCAGAACGGCGAAACCCTGATCTTTGACCTCGATATCGAGGCGCCGCCGTTGGCTGCGGGGCCGAAGGCGTCAGGGATCATGGCCGGATGTGGAAAGCTATGCGCGTCTCGGCGCAGGCGCTGTCCGCTGACCGGTCTGATCGACCGTCGCCGTGCGCAGAGTACTGCAGCCCCAGGGCGTCCGAAGGACGCTTCATCCTGCTGTTTGTTCCTGCTGGAAGGCATCGCTGCGGCCGGCCGCCGCACACGCCGGCCGGTGCGTGGGCAGTGGCCGGCCACCATCCACCGGGCTGGTGGACGGCATGGTGCGCGACGGTCTGTGGTCGAGCGCAATGCCAATCCCGAAGACCGCCGCTCAATCTGGTGGTGCTCACCGCAAGGGCGTGCCGTGAGCAAGCAGGTGCTTTCAGGGCAGGCCGAGGGTGCTGGCCAATCGCCTTCTACCGGCGCTGGCATCGGCCCAACGACCGACGCCAGCTTTCCCGCCGCCTGCTGGGCAGTCACCACGGCGCTGGCCGCCGGGGTCGAGGCGGCCTGATCGGCCTGGATCAAGCCGTCACCCAAAAGGAGCGCGGGGGCGCGGGCTACCACCGTCTGTGGGACCGTGGACAGATCCTGTCACCGCGCAGGGGCATGAGCCCCTGATGCGCCCCTGACGAACATCCCTCCTGATACGCGTGCAGCTGCAGGCTCAGGCCCTTCGGGTCTGCCCTGCCGGTTCCAGCATCTGCGCGCGCACCGCTGGCAGAGCCCATGATTTCAGGAGGCCGGTGGCGAGAAAACCGTTCCGTCGCGCAGCTGGTCGAGGGGCGGCGCAGTGTCGTCGCTGTGTTCGGTGCTATTCGGCGGCCTTGCCGCATTGCTGGAGATCAGCATGACGGGCAGCCCGTGGTCGTGATGATGCTGGCCGTCTTTCGCACAGGATGAAGCTGCTCGTCACATCCACCTTGTGGGACCAGGCCGGTATCGACCAGAAAGTCGAGGGCGCGATAGACGCTCATGGGGGCCAGCCCGGCTTCGACGGCCTGCAGGCTGGACAAGCAGCTCGCAGGCCTTGATGCCGCGGTGCTTTGCGCACGTGCAGCAGCATCCACCCGCAGCGGGTGAGCTTGCCCCCGCGCGCCAGGCAAGCTGCTGGCGCAGTCCGAAGACCCGCTCGGCGCTGAGTGTCCCGGAGATGGGGCGCGCAATGGCGCTGAGGGAGTTTTTCTGGCTGGCATGGATGCGGGAGGAAACCGACTGCCTCGTCAGTGTACCTTTTGAACGGGCGTCTGCGCGGAGACGGGCACATCCATGAACGGGTGAGGTGTCAGCGTGGGCTGTCGACCCCGTCACCGGCCGTGCACGGCGATACGTCCGCCGTGGCGACACGTCCTGGGGTGGTACGTCTACGGCGGCGGCACGTCGATGAACGATGGACGGCGCGCCGGTGAATCCAGCAGGGCCGTGTTTTCCTCGAGTTGCCGCGGGCGCAGGGAGGCGGCAGCATCGTTGGCGGGTTCCGGCAGGAAGTTTCTGCCCCCGGAGCCGAGACACCCGCGCAATGCCTTCAAATTTTTCGGTTTCGCCCTTCGACTGTCTCGGATAGGGCCGAACCTTGCTGGCGGCTGGTGGGACCAGGTCGGCCATTGCCTGCTTCCGGCCCGGCGAGGTGCTGTTGAGACCGGCGCGCGCCGGCGCACCTGTTCGTGGTGACTCAAGGGCTGCATGCACACGCAGCAGTTCGGAAGGCGAGGAGATGCGACCACCTGCAGGCCCACACGACCAGCTTCTGACGGCCGGGCGCTGGGTGGCCGGGATAATTCGAGGCTGCCGCTATGTGGCGAGTGGATGAGGTGCTGGTCTACGACGAGCTGTCGCACGCGGCCGTCAACCGGCTGCAATCGCCTCCAACGATACCTTCAGCGCGCTGCTGTCCTCTGCACTGGGGAAGAAGCTGCGGGCCGCTGCCGGGCGCCATGCGGGGCAGGAACCGCGAGTCGCTGCATCATGGCACGGGCAGGCCCGATGCCTGCGCTGCGTCCGGCCCGGATCGCGGGCGTGCCGGCGGCGATGCACCACCGGTGCTGGAGGTGGTCCGGTCGTTCCGGCAGCAGCGTCGCGCGCAACGTGCTGGTGCAGGCATCCGGCGATGCAGGCGTCTGGGCATCTTCGCCACCAACGCGACCTGAGTCGGGCCGTTCTGGATGGCCGGCCGCTCGATACCCTGCTTTCGGTGGGCGCGAGGCACAGCCGCGGCGGGCTCGCGCTGATCGTGGTCGTCCGTCCCAGCAGCGCGAGGCGCTGACGCCTGGCTGCGGCACGGTGACCGGGTGGTGGTGCAGCAGACGGACGGGCAGGTGGCGGGCGTGCTGGAGGCGCGATCTCTTCAGCCTCCTGTCCCATCATTCCCTGCTGATCACCTGCAGCTGCGGGACGCGGCAAGCTTCTCGATGACCCTGGCGCAGGCGGCCGAGCCAGATCACGGCCATGATCTGAGCGGCGGTTCCCGCTGTGCAGCGCTGCGGCGCAGCCTGTAGCGGCAGCTCTCCAGCGGACGGCTGTTCGAGCGTACCCTGGCAGGCTGCTGGCGCTACCGGAGGCGCTGGTCTGTATCAGCCGTCTGCTGGTCATGCAGCGAAGGGGCGGGGCGAGCAGCTGCGCACTGCGACCAGGACGATGCTGCTGCGCTGCGCGACAGTACTCAACGCAGGATCTGGCCGATGTATCGCGAACGGTTTCGGCCGCACCGGGCGCGCTTTTGGCTGTCGTACCGGGCGGCGGATGCCGAACCAGCCAGCCAGTGACGATCGAGACGGTCTGGCGGCAGTGGATCTCGCCACTGGCTTTCGTGCAGCTGGCGGATCGGGCAGCTGGATCTGGCGATCTTCGCGGACGCGCATGCCGTGGCCGGAGATGCATCTGCTGGAGGCGCTGCGCACGCGGATCTGGCGCTGGCTGGCCGGCGACGCCATGATGTCGCGCTGCGGCAGCCGTCGTCTGTCGTTCGGTGGCTACTACCCGGTGGCGCGGCATGCTGGGCGGCGGCGAGCGCATCTGAACGTGAAGAAGGCGCATCGCTGGTACATGCGGGTCCGGAGTCCATCTGGGCATCGTCGCGCATTGCAGCGACCGGCACCGGGAGGCCCCGCATCCAGGCGCTGCGTGACGCGGGTGTGTCTCAGAGTGGAGACGGCGCAGACCGGTCGAGGGCCCTGCATTTCTTCTTCACATGCGCCCTGCGGCTGCAGGCCGGCATGGACGCAGGCGCGGGGCTGCCGGTCAGTGGCAAGGCCGATTTCGCCCGGCTGGCGCCGCTGCAGCGCGATTCGCTCAGCGCCGCTGCTGGCCGAGTCGGCGCTTCAGAACGCAGCTGCGGCTGCGCTTCCGTCCTGGGGGCCGTGCACGGGCGCCGCCACGACACCGGTCAAGCCTGATGGGGCACGCAATGGAAGGCCTGATGATGATGCGCTACATGAGCGGGCGCAGTGCGGGACGCTACGCAATGAACGCAAGATCACAACACCACAAGCTGATGGATGCACGTAGCGCTTCGGGCGCTGGAAACAGGCGTGGCAGAAAAGGCGTCTCGCGGGACGCGCTGATTTCTGTTCGAGGCCGCCACCCGAGGGTGAATGGAGCGGCTCGATTTGCGAAACGACGGGGCTGAACGTGCGACCGCGATGAAATCATTGCCATCGGTGCACGACGCATCCGTCGGGCAGTTTGTACGCGTCGTGACGTAGCCAGCGGCTGGAACTGCTGGTGCGCCCGGAAGGAGGTCCCGCCAGAAACTGCAGTGTGGCGGTGCACCGGCTGCGCAGCAGTCGGCACGTGGCCGGTGGACTGCCCTGCGCCCTGGCTCGCCGGAACGGTTGCTGGCGTTCATCGGCAGCCGGGCTGCGGTGGGCTATCTCTGGCCTTCGATGGCCGCGATCAACCGCGCCCTGCGCCGCCGCCATAGCCTGACATTGCGCAGCCCGCCATCGCCAGGATGATCGTCGCTCGTATTACGACTACCGGAAATGCAGCAGCTGCCGCCGTACCAGCAGGCGGCAATGCCGACATCGACCTGCGCTTTGCCACCGTCCTGCAAGGCCTGAGACCTGCCCGGTGCGGGAGGCGCACGCGACGCCCCTCAACGATGCCAGTGATGGCGGCGCTGGCGGCACTTCATCCACCGCCTGCGCGAGAACTGCGTGGGTGCAGGACGCGGGTGCGTGATCTCAGTGCTTGCGCCGATGCGCAGGCTTGGCACCGTCGCGGTTTCGGAACGTTACGAGGCCTCGAAGGCGTCACGCGACCCTGCTGCGCGCCTCGAGGCTGCACGCACTACGCAGTCGAGCACCGGGAACAGCCAGACACCGGCACAGCCGATGATCACCGAGGGTGCCGGTGACGCATAGGGGAAGAAGGGCGCACTGCCCACCGGGTTGCCGAAGGTGGCCTCCCACACCGACGGCGACAGCAGCTGTGAGCACCACCGGACGACACCAGCCCCAGAAAGCGCCGATGACGGCACCGCTGCGCGTGGTGGTGCCCGCCAGAGGATGGACCTTGCAGCACGCAGCACCGGGAAGTTGGCCGAGCCCGCCACCGCAAAGGCCAGCGACACCGATGAAGGCCACGTTCTGCTTTTTCGAACGGGATGCCCAGCAGCACACGGCGATGATACAGCACCAGCAGCGTGGTGATGTACGCGAGACGCGCAGCTCGGTGGCACTGTCGGCTTTGCGTCCTCATGCTTTGACGAGCGGTGGCGTACAGGTCATGCAGTACGGCCGAGGCGCCCGGAGAGCGTCAGCCCGGCCACCACGCCCACGGGATGGTGGCAAAGGCCACGGCCGAAATGAACCCGCAGAACAGGTTGCTTTCCCACCGATTTCGCCACCAGCACGGCCGCCATGTTGGTGGTGCGGCGCCGCCGTGGATGGTGCCCGTGGCGTGTTGGCGAATTCCGGATTGGTGAGCACCAGCGTGATGGCTGAAACCGATGATGAAGATCAGCGGGTAGAAAATAGCCGATCGGGTGGTGGCCCAGAACACTCGATTTTGCCGGGCTTCCTTTCGGCGTTACACGGTGACAGAAAGCGCACGCGGCATCGGGATGCGCGCAGACTCGGCGGTGCCGAACATCAGCGCCATGCCAGCCGATGGCGCAGACGATGTCCTTGATGAAGCCGCCAGGAGCTCATCAGGGCGCGTCCCGCCTTTTCGGCCTCCTTCGGGGCTGGCACCACCCCTGTTTCGGCCACGCTGGGCCTTGACGCGCACGGCATCGGCAACAGTGCTCGAAGCTGAAACCGTAGCGTTTCGCTGGCTCACCGCCGAAGCCCCATGAAGCTCACGCCGCACAGCAGCAGCACGGCCTTTGATGATCTGCACCCAGGTGGTGTGCCGTCATGCCGCCGAACGGCACGTAAGACCATCATCAACGCACGCCGACGACCGCGGCGATCCAGTAGTCCAGCCCGAACAGCAGCAGTGACTGAGTCGGCCGGCGACCATCTGCGCGATCAGGTAGAAGGCAACGGTGACCAAGCGTACCGAGGCGGCAAACAGCCGGATGGGCTTTTTGCTGGAAGCGGTAGCCGGCCACGTCGGCAAAGGGTGACTTTGCCGAGGTCGCGCAGCGCTCGGCCAGCAGGAAAGTGAGAATGGGCCGAAAGCCGACCGGCGAAGCCCCAGGGCACGCCAGATGTAGCCCATCGTGACCGCCGGTCATCGCGGCCGCAGAAATGCCAGCGAGGAAGGGCCACCGCCGACGCCATGAAGAGTCGCGGCGCGGCAATGCCAGCCGCCCGTTCTGGAAGCCGGTGATGCCGCCACCGCCGTGTAGAAATCGGCGGCCGAGCGGGTGCGGCCGGCCGCCCATTTCGTGATCCACAGCGTGGCGGCCACGAGGTGATGAACAGGGCGATGGCCGTGATGTTGGTGAGCTGCCTTGACGCATCGCCCAGTCAGGCGGCCGCCTGGCACGGTGCCGGCAGGCAGGGGCGAACAGGGCGGCCAGCAGGACCGCCCGCGCAACGGAGCCTCCACGGTAGCCGGATGCGTCTGCCCATGTGCGGAGACGCCTGCCCGTGAACCGGATCTATCTCCCGCGCGCGCCCGCATACTGGCGCTGCCGGGTGGAGCGCCGCCTGTGTGCCGTGACAGTGCCGTGCATGGGGCTGGCGGGCCGGGCGTGGTCGTCGTGGCCGATGCGGGCGCGTGTCGTGGGCTGTCAGGGGCGCCCCTGTGGACCGATCTTGATGGGTGAGAGGGGTGCTCGTTGGCCGGCCTCCTGGAGGATCCTGCGGGTGAGAGGCGTCGTACCGGCTGTTGGCGCGCCAGATGTAGAGGCCGGTGACGGCGATGGTGAAGAGGATGACGAAGAGCGCGACCGGCATGCCGATGCTGGTGACGGCCCCTTCGTGCAGGGGTCGTCCGAGGAATGGGCGGTCGAAGGCGATGCGAGGCCGATGTAGCCATGAAGACGATCAGCATCAGGATGGTGAGCGTCCATCCGAGCAGCGCGCTGCGCCCATGCGAGGCGCTGGTAGTCCGGATGGTTCCGGATTCTTTCGACGACGGGGTCGGTCATGGGGGACCCTCCTCAGATGCGGTGTGTGCCGGTGCTTGCACGATGCGAACGCGATGGCGCAGAGGTCAACTCTGGAGGAGCGCGGGGCATGGGCGGGAATTACGAGGGGAAGTCCTGATGGGGGCTGTCGGAAGGGTTTGTCCCGGTGCCGTTGGGAGTTTCCGGTAGCGTTTTCTGGGGGCTGGGGGCGTCTTGTGGGAGGGATTACCTGTTGCGCCGAAGACGGTTTCTGGGGAGGACTGCGTTTTGCGGAAGACGGCTTCAGATTGCGTTTTGCGGAAGACGATCAGGGTAGGCGGCGCGGGAGGCGCTGCGGCTCAATACGGGTCTCAGCCCGTTTTGGACGTCCACGACCTGCGTCGGCCGGCAAAACAGGCTGAACTTTTGCCCTGTGCGCAAAACCCAGGGTTCAACTACCGCGAAATCGCCGCAGGAGCACGCACGCCGCGCTTCATGAATGCGTGCGTTGCTGCTTCGACCAGAATGGCAAGCCCCTCTGCCGGAATACACACGGTGCGGTGGCCGTCAGCAGTGATGCGTGTTCGGCGTGCCATCTGACGGCGCGGGCCCAGGACGACGTTTTCACGGCTCGCCGAGGGGCGGTGAGGGTTTCGACGTTCATGGCGTGATCGACGCGTTCGATGTCCCTGTTCGATGATGAGGGCCTTCGTCCAGTTCGGCGGTGACGTAGTGGGCGGTGGCCGATGATCTTCACGCCGCGGTCATGGGCCTGGTAGTAGGGGCGGGCGCCCTTGAGGCTGGGCAGGAAGGAATGGTGGATGTTGATGGCACGCCTTCGAGCTGGCGGCGGCAGAGGCCTCGGACAGGATCTGCATGCTGGCAGGCAAGAACGATGAGTTCGGCGCCGGACTGTTCGATGATGTCGAGCTGGCGTTTTTCGGCGGTGTCATGGTGGCGGCCTGACGGGGACGTGATGGAAGGAATGCCTTCGTTCTCGACCCGCGCGGAAGTCCTCGTGGTTGGAGATAGACGGCGCGGATGTCGATGGGCGGGTGCCGGTGCCGGTGCGGAACAGCAGGTCGTTGAGACGGTGGCCCAGTTTCGACACCAGTATGACGGTGGGCGTGCGGCGATGGCTTTCGGCAAGACGCCAGTTCAGGCCGAAGGTGGGGCCAGTTCGCGGACGGCGGCACAGAGTGTCTGGTGCGGGGCGGGGCTGGCGAAGCGCACGCGCATGAAGAGTGGCCGGTGTCGGTGGCGTTGTACTGGGCCGCTGCGATGTTTGCCTGGTGCTGCAGCAGCAGGCCCAGTGATGGCGTGCTGATGCCCGGACGGTCAGGGGCAGGACAGGGTGAGGATGTGTTCAGCGGGATGGGGAAAAGGTGGGTCATGAACGAGCAGGACGGCGGGTGCAGGGAGGGAACAGGGGCTGCCTGTGGCATGGGATTCTGCCGACGGGAATTCGCCGAGACGAGGATTCTTTCTGCGGAGGCAGTATGCCGAGTTCATCTTTCAGCATCCGGTTCCTGTGGGGGTACCGGTGGCCGGGGGCGGCAGCTGGTGGTACAGGATGGAAACATCCGGGTTACGGGGATCGCTACCATGCGGCGTGACAGGGGCCGATCGTGTAGTGCCCCTTTCCATGTTGATGGTTTTTGTCAGAGTTAACAGAATGTTTGCTGATTTTGCAGGTCGCATGAAAAACCACCCGTGCGGCGGTGCTGCTGGCCGTGGCCGGTGGTATGGTCTGGCCGCTTCATCGGCCATGGCGGCAGACAGGTCACGCCAACACGGTGCAGGCGCTGGGCCAGTCATGGAGTTCCGCGAGCTGTCAGAAGGACTGGGGGCGGTGGCCTTCAGGGTGTGGTGCCGGCCGAGGGCTGGGGCTGATGGGCTGACGACAGGCGCGTCAGCCCACGAGGCTTTGCATCGAACCGCGGTCTGTGGGCCGTGCCTCAATCGCGCCAAGATCGACAATTACGTGGCGATGGGCGGTGTACGTGTGCACAGGCCTGCCGTACAACGATGTGGATGCGTTCTGCAACAAGGCGTCGCACGATACGCACTAGCTGGGCGCGGTGGTGTGCGCTGGCGTTCATCGAGGCAGCACGCTGTTGCCGGCGGTGGCGGTGCAGGGGCTCGTTCTCGAAGCTCTCTGGCGTGGATCAGGTGAAGATGACCACGAAGGGGCTGGATCTGTCCGTTTCGAAGGGTATCCCGATGTGCTAGCGCCAGTATGCTGGGCAAAGCGTGGTGGACAGCACGCCGCAGGGGTATTCCGCTGACGAAGGAGTCCTTCTCGCTCAATCGCCGCTTTGTGGGTATCAACATCAATCTGGGCCTGAATCTGGCGGCCGAGGTCGATCGCACGGGTAATACCACGAGCTACAGTGTGAAGGCCGGTATCCGGTTCTCACTGTATGTGCATAGGCCTGCGGGGCCGAAAAGGAAAAACCCTGGGGAAGTGTGCTGCTTCCTGCCGGGGTTTCTGTTTCGTCAGGGATATACGGAGGCGGCTTTGCCTAGGGGGCTCGATGTATGGAAAACGCCAGCCGCTGGGTGAAGCCTTTGATACCCAGATGACGCTGCTTTGAGCGAAGTTCCCTGACGGAAGACGGCTTCGGGTGGGGCGGCCATGGATACATGGAGGACGACTTTGGGCGGAGCAGCCATGAATCCCGCGGAAGACGGCTTCGAGGGGGCGGCGTGGGAGGGAGCCTCTGCGGCTCATACACTCGCGCCCAACTTTGTTGCACGACCTGCGTCGTGGTCAACAAACCATCAGGCTGACACTTTCCGACAACCGGGGCTGCGCGCGCCCGTCGAAAAGTGTTTGCGCCTACCGTGAAAATCGCCGCAGAGGCTCCCCCACGCCGCTTCTGCGGGTTCGCGGCGTTGCGGCTTCGACGCGAAGAGCAGGGCCTGATTTCGTGTGACTGCCGGATGCCGCTATTCAGGGGAAAAAGCGACGTGGAGCGGGGACGGCGCTGCGGCGAGTTTCGCGGTACCGCGTGAACGACTTTTCTGACGGTCGGGCGAAGCCGTGTCGGAAAGTGTTTAACGCTTGACGCTTTTGTTGACCACGACGCGGGTCGTGGCACAAAGCTTCAGCAGCTGTATGAGCCGCAGGGGCGTGCCGGTCCGCAGCGCGCTGCTAGCGAAGCCGTGCCTCATGCACAGACAGAACATGCCGCAACGAAATTCGTCTTCATGCGCAGAGAACATGCTACAGCGGAGACGTGCCTCACGCGCCGTACATCACCGGGGCTGGATCACCCCGGAAATACTAGCAGTGCCCGGGTGGCAGGATCAGCGCACTGGCGTCACCACGCGGGCCAGTGCCGTTTCCACCGACGGCCATCACCTTCCCATATTCGACACCAGAACTAGTCGAAAGCGTTGATGCCCAGAATCACGCTGGCCGCGAAAGTGGCGTGTTCGTAGAGCGGCCAGCAGCGGGCACCCAGGCTGCGGGCGTCGATGGACGGCAGCAGGATCAGTGTAGCTGGGCGCGGTTGCCCGAGGAAAGCCTTTCGTGCCAGTACCGCCCTGCGCTTCATTCGGCAGCGGCTTGCCCAGCGCCAGTGATCGGCACCTGCGCCAGGCAGTTGGCCACCAGAATCTGGTGACGTGGATCGTCGGCACCGCCTGAGGGTGGCGGGATCGGGCTTGCGGGCGAATGAAATCGACGGTACCGTATCGGCCCCTGTGCAGCTGCTGGAAGAAGCGTGCTGGGCATTGATGAGACAGCCCACATGTCACCGGCGCGTGGGCAGGGCTCAGATGGCTGCCGTGACGCGGCGACCTTTGCCGTTGCTTTCCGCGGTCAGCTGCTGCAGGTAGTTGGGCAGCAGGCGCAGCCGTTCGCTATGGGAATGATGGCCTGGGTGGCGCGAGTCCAGGATGTCGCGGTTCCAGATGCTGATCATGCAGCCAGCCAGGCAGGTTGCTCTTGAAGGGGCGCTCTGAGTGCCTCGTCCGCGGCCGGGCACCGTCGAGCAGCTGTTCGAACGCGTCGGGCCACAGGCGATGGCAATGGAGATGCACCGGCGGCCGACCACAGCGAATAGCGCGCACCGACCCAGTCCCAAAACGCAGGATCTGGGAGGAGGCCGCCATGCTGTTCGGCGGCCTCGGGGTTGGCGGTGACGCCGATGAACTGTTTCAGCGCGGCCTCACGCGACACCGCCCTGGGTCAGCGTAGTTGGCGCCGCCTCGGCGTTGGCCAGGTCTCGCGGGTGGTAGGTCTTCGAGACGACCAGGAAGGCGGTGGTGGCGGGTCGAGACCGGCCACGTTGAGGCCCGGGTCGGCCGGGTCCACGTTGTACAAGAAACGGACATCAGGGCGTCGGGGTAGCCAGGGCGTCGCAGATAAGGCGCAGGCCAGAGGTCGGAACCGCCGATGCCGATGCAGACCAGCGTTTTCCAGCGGCTGGCCGGTAGCCTGCAGCTCGTCATTGCGGAGAAGCGGGTGGCCAGGGGCACGGATGCGTTCGCGCTCGGCCCGGGCCAGCTGGCCGGCGGTGATGTCATCGGGCATCGTTGCACGCAGGGCGGTGTGCAGCACCTGGCGGCCTTCGGTGGGGTTGGCGATGCCGCCGCCCAGCATGAACCGTCGCGCTCGGGCAGGCGGGCACTGTTGGCCACGCCGATCAGGGCGTCGGTGGCGGCGCCGTCGATGCGCTGCTGTTTGCCGAAGTCGGCGACCAGGCCGGCGGCCTCCGAGCCAGCAGCTGGGCAGGCCGGTCGGGGTTGTCGAGCAGGCTGCGCAGCGGGTGCCTTCGATCCGGCGTCCCTCGCGCTGCAGGATCGCCAGGCCGCCCGCCGCTGCGCCGGTGGTGGGGGCGTGGTATGAGGGGTTGGCGGGCGTCTTTTGCGTGTTGTCCATGTCGAGAAAACCTCCAGCGGGCGCTTATCGCGGGGATAGTGCCACAATTGTTCAGTACTTTTCGTCAAATAAACCCGCGGCGTTCGGGCTGTTAATGTCGGCCTGTTGCTTTTGTAGGGCGGCGACGAACAGGGGGCAGGCGCTTTTGGTCGAGTGCCTTTTGGCGTGGCCATGCGCGGCGACGGCCAGGGTGAGCCAGCCGAGGATGAAGCAGATGCCACCCGCGGGGGCCATGAAGAAACGGGCGCTCGCCGGTGAGCGAGGGCGTGAGGCTGCCGCTGAAGAGCAGGATGCCGGCGATGAAGAAGCTGCCCGCCAGCGTGAGGCGCGGCGTGACAGGACTATGGCCGAAGTGCGCCGACGGCCAGCAGGGGCAAGGCGTGATACATCTGGTAGCGGACGGCGGTCTCGTGCATCGACGAGCAGGGGTTCGGCCAGTTCGGCCCGCAGGGCGTGGGAGCCTGGGCGCCCGCGCCGACGGCGATGGCGCCGAACAGGGCGCCGGCGCCCAGCCAGGGCAGACCGTGGGTCTGGCGGGGAGGTTTGGGACGGGTGGCGGCAATGCTTTCCATGGGGTCATTCCTGAGGTGGCGGGGCCGGGCGGCGGGCCGGTTTTCGGGGGCAGCTGTCCTGTCCGTGTCCGGGCCGACGTTTTGTGGGCGGTGGCCGTTTTGCGGGAGTTTGGCCGTTTTGCCAGAGCTGCCGTCCTGCGGGACGGAGAGGCTTCTACGGACTGACCGGTCTGCCGGACTGCCTGGACTTGGCTGACCTGGTCGAGCTGGCTGGGGCGGCTGGACTGACTGCTGCGGTGAGTGGCCAGAATTCAGCCAGCAGGCGGCCGGTAGGGCGGGTCCTGCGGCTGCGGGCGAGCTGGGCGGGGGCCTCGGCAACGACCAGCGCCGGCGAGTGCCGCCTTCGGGGCCGATGTCGATGATCCAGTCGGCTTCGGCCCAGATGTTCTGGTTGCTGCTCGATGACCAGCAGGGTGTTGCCGGCATCGACGAGGCGGTGCATGACGTGCAGCGAAGCTTTTTCCACGTCAAGCCATGTGCAGGCCGACGGTGGGATCGTCCAGCACATAGAAGGTGCCGCCGTCCTCGACGTCCCTCGGTAGTGGCCGGCCCCTGCAGGGCGCAGGCCCGGGCGGTGGCCTGGGCCTTGGCCTCGCGCAGGGGGTCGGCGTGTTCGGTCAGGGCGCGGACCTCGGCCAGCTCGGTGACGAAGCTTGATGCGCTGGGCCTCGCCCGCCCGGACAGGGTGGGGGCTCTGCTGGCCGAGGGTGGGGTAGCCGAGAGCCACATCCTGCAGCAGCTGCAGGGGTGGGCGATGCTGCGCCACGGGGTGAAGAATTCGAGGGCTTCGTCGACGGTCATCTGCAGGGACGTCGGCGATCGGATCTGCCGTTGAGTCTGACCCTGGTTCGTTTCGGGGTCGAAGCGGCCGCCATGGCGAGACATCGCAGAGGATGCGGACATCCGGCAGGAAGTTCATCTCGATGGTGCGCACGCCCTGGCCTTCGCGTGCAGGGGCTTGGCAGCCGCCGGCGGTGTTGAAGGAGAAGCGCGAGGCGGTGTAGCCGCGCAGGCGGGCTTCGCTGGTGTCGGCGAACAGGCGGCGGATGGCGTCCCAGAAGCCGATGTAGGTGGCCGGGGTGGAGCGCGGCGTCTTGCCGATGGGGGTCTGGTCCACTTCCAGCACGCGCTGGATGCCCTGCCAGCCGTCGAGCGAGCGCAGTGCGGCAGTCTCGCCTCGTCTCCGCCGCAGACGGCGCTGCAGGGCGTCGGAGCAGGACGTCGCGGGCGAAGGTGGATTTGCTTGAGCCGGAGACGCCGGTGACGACGGTGAGGCGCTTGCGTGCGGTACCCGGGCGCTGGCGTCCCGCAGGTTGTGCAGGTGGGCGCCGTGCAGTTCGAGGGACGGGTGTGACGGTCGACGGGCGGCGGGCGTGGTCGGGCGGGGCCGGGGATGGGCCAGATAGCGGCCGGTGAGGGCTGTCGGGGTTGGCTCCTCGATCTGCGGCAGGGTGCCGCTGGCGATGATCCGACCCCAGCCGTCCTGCGCCGGGGCCGATGTCGATGACGTGATCGGCGCGGGCGATGGTTTCCTCGTCATGCTCGACGACCAGCAGGGTGTTGCCCTTGTGGCGCAGCCGGTCCAGCGTCTCCAGCAGCGAGGCGGTTGTCGCGCGGATGCAGGCCGATGGTGGGTTCGTCCAGCACGTAGCAGACGCCCTGCAGGTTGGAGCCCAGCTGTCCGGCCAGGTGGATGCGCTGGGCCGCTCGCCGGAGAGCGGTGGGGGCGGCGCGGTCCAGCGTCAGTAGCCGAGGCCCACGTCGATGAGGAAGCTGAGGCGGTTGCGGATCTCGTCGGGGATGCCGCTGGCGATTTCCTGCTGGCGGCGGTCGAAGCGCTTGCCGGCGGTCTCGACCCACTGGCGGGCCTCAGGACCGACTGGGCGGTGACGTCGGCAATGGACTGGATCGCCGATGCGCACGTGCAGGGCCATCGGGTTCAGGCGCTGGCGCATGGCAGACGGGACAGGGTTCGTCGCTGTAGGTGACGCCGGGCATCGGTTTCCGCCTTCCAGACCGGGTGAGCTCGTCGGCCCTGATGCGGCCGATGATGCGCAGCCCGGTGCCCAGGCAGCCGGGGCACCAGCCCTGTTTGGCGTTGAAGGAGAAGGTGCGCGGGTCCAGTTCCGGGTAGCTGGTGCCGCAGTGGCTGCAGGCCCGTCTGGTGCTGAACAGGACGGTTTTTCAGGGCGTCGATGATCCTGCTGCAGCCGGTCCACGTCTTCGAGCAGCATGACCACGCCCTTGCCGCGCTGCAGGGTGGTGAGCAGGTGGGTGCGCAGTTCGGTTTCCGCCTCGGGGGTGATGGTGAGGTCAGGCCACCGGCAGCTCGATGTTGTGCTCGATGTGAGCGGTCGATGCAAGCGGGAAAGCCCTGGGTGGGCAGGAATCTGCCATCGACGCGCAGCATGGGGTAGCTCTGCCGCGGGCCCATTTGGCCAGATCGGTGTAGACGCCCTGCGGCCGACCACTCAGCGGGGCCAGCAGGCCGATGCGGCGGTTACGGTAGTCACGCTGGATGCGGGCGGCGATGCTGTCGAAGGACTGGGCCTCGATGGGGGTTTCGTCGTTGGGGCAGTACTGGGTGCCGAGCTTCTGGTAGAGCAGGCGCAGGAAGTGATGGATTTCGGTGAGGGTGGCCACGGTGCTCTTGCGGCCGCCACGGCTGGTGCGCTGCTCGATGGCCACGGTGGGCGGAATGCCGTAGACGCCATCGACATCGGGCCGGGAGGCGGGCTGGACGAACTGGCGGGCGTAGGCGTTGAGCGATTCCAGATAGCGGCGCTGACCCTCGCCGAAGACGACATCGAAGGCCAGCGTGGATTTGCCACTGCCCGAGACGCCGGTGATGACGGTGAGCCGGTCACGCGGGATGTCGACGTCGATGTTCTTCAGGTTGTGCTCGCGGGCGCCGTGCACGAGGATGGCGTGGTGGCGCGCGTTCGCGCAGCGCGCCGGGCTGCCAGGCACTGGCGTCGTGTTCGGCGGCCATGAGCAGGTTTTTCCCCGTGGATGCCGGACGGCGTATGGATTGCCACGGCCGGACGGGGCGTCGTCACGCTGGCTGGTGCCGTCCCCGGTTGCTGCGCCCGTCACTGCACCGGTCGACGCCTCGTTCGCGGGAACGGTAGCCCTGTCCGGGGCGCCTCGAGCCGCTGGCGTCGCGTCCGTGTCCCTCTGCCGTGGTGCCTGCGCGGCCAGCTTCTGCAGCTCGTCCCGGTGTGTGCGCAGCGCCCGGCCGGTGAAGGAATCGGGGTGGCCGCCACCTGTTCGGGCGTGCCGCGGCCACGACGGTGCGCCGTGGTCGCCCCCGCCCGGGCCGAGGTCGATCAGCCAGTCGGCGGCCTCGATGAGGTCGGAGGTTGTGCTCGATGACCAGCACCGAGTTGCCGGCGTGCTGCAGCGAGCGCAGGCGCGCAGCAGCGCGGGCGATGTCGTCGAAGTGCAGACCGGTGGTGGGTTCGTCGAACAGGTAGAGGGGTACCGCCGGTATGGGGGCGCCGGCCGCTGCGGGCACCACGCTTGCGGGCCTGTTCGGCGGCCTCGGCCAGAAAAGCCGGCCAGCTTCAGGCGCTGGGCCTCGCCACCGGACAGGGTGGGACGGGCTGGCCCAGTTTGAGATAGTCGAGGCCCACGTCGGCCAGCGGCTGCAGGCGGCGCTCGGATGTCGGGATGGGCACTGAAGAAGTCGACGCCCCGGCGCACGGTCGTCGTCGAGCAGCATCGACGATGTTCGCCTCGACCAGGGCGGGCCATGGCGGTGCCGTCGCTGCGGCCGCGGATGCGCACGTCCTGATTTCAGGGCGGAAACGCCTGCCGTCGCTAGTCGGGGCAGCGCAGGTAGAGCGTCGGAGAGGAACCGCATCTCGACGTGCTCGAAAGCCGTTGCCTCCGCAGGTGGGCAGCGCCGGCCGTCGCCGCTGTTGAAGCTCGAAGACGCCGGCGGTGTAGCCGCGTTCATGGGCCAGGTCGGTGGCGGCGAACTGCTTGCGGATCAGGTCGAAGGCGCCCACATGCTGACCGGGTTGCTGCGGGTGGTCTGCCGATGGGCGACTGGTCGACGAAGCACGACGCTGTCGATCTGCTTCTCGCCGGTCAGCCGCCGGTATTCGCCCGGCGCCTCGGTGGGCAGGCCCTGGGCCTTGAGCAGCGCCGGCAGCAGCACGTCCTGCATCAGCGTGGATTTGCCGCTGCCGGACACGCCGGTCAGCGCGACCAGGCGACCGAGCGGGATATCGACATCGATGTTCTTCAGGTTGTGCGCACGCCTTCGAGACGCAGGCGCGGGGTGGTGGCGTCCACGGTTCGCGCTGGCCGGACGAGACCGCCGGCGGCCGGGCCAGGTAGTCGGCGGTGAGCGTTTCTGCGGCGGGCGCTGGCGCGAGCGTCGAAGACGATGTGGCCGCCACGTTCTGCTGGCCGGGGCCGATGTCGATGATGCGCTCGGCGGCGAACATCACCTGCGGGTCATGCGTTCGACCACCACCAGCGAATTGCCGGCATCCCGCAGCCGCTGCAGCTGATGGCGATGATGCGGTCCATGTCGCGGTGCAGGCCGATGGACTGGCTCGTCGAGAATGAACAGCGTGTTGACCAGCGAGGTGCCCAGGGCGGTGGTGAGGTTGATGCGCTGCACCTCGCCGCCCGAGAGCGTGCGGGACTGGCGGTCCAGCGTGAGGTAATCCAGCCCCACGTCGTGCAGGAAGCGCAAGCGGTGCGGATCTCGGTCATCAGCAGGTCGGTGGCCTCGTCCAGCGGCGCAGGCAGGTGCAGGCCGGCCATCAGCCGGTGGAGCCGGTCGATGGGCAGCAGGATGATGTCGTGCACGGTCAGGCCGGGCAGGGCCTCGAGCTGGGCATCGCTCCACTGGGTGCCCATGGGGCGGAAGCGCCGGTAGGGGCCGGCGTGTTTACCGGCGTCCGGGGCTGCTTCCGCTTCGGTATCGGCCTGCCCGTGTGCCGGGCCTGCGTCTGCGGGTGCAAAGGCCAGCGCGGCGTCCTCTTCATTGCCCACCCGCCACAGCAGCGCTTCGGGCTTGAGGCGGGCGCCCTCGCAGGCCGGGCAGGGCGTGTAGGAGCGGTACTTTGAGAGCAGCACCCGGATGTGCATCTTGTACGCCTTGCTTTCCAGCCAGGTGAAGAAGTTGCGGATGCTGTACCACTGACAGGCTTCCAGTCGCCCGTCCAGTGCGGGTCACCGTCGATGACCCAGCGCCGGTCGGCCTCCGGCAGCTCGTCCCAGGGGCGGTAGAGGTCGATGCCGGCGGCATCGCCGTATTTCATCAGTTCGGCCTGGGCCTCCTTGAAGCTGGGGTCTGCCAGGGCTTGCAGCGGCCTCGGCCAGCGACCTGCTGCCGTCGGAATGACCAGGCCCAGGTCCAGCCCGATGACGCGGCCGAAGCCCTTGCAGGTCTCGCAGGCACCCAGCGGCGAGTTGAAGGAAAAGAGGCTGGGGCTGGGCGGCTGGTAGCGGATGTCGCAGGTGGCGCAGGCAAAGCTGTTGCTGAATGCCCAGCGTGCCTGTTCGTTGCCTTCGTCGTCCAGCGCGATGACGGTCAGGCGGCCATGACCGCGTTCGAGCGCCGCTTCGAGGCTGCCGGCCAGCCGGTCTTCGGTGACATTGCCGAGGCGGCAGCGGTCGGCCACGACGGTCAGCCGCAGGGCGGGCGAGGAAGGCGCCCTGGCGGATTTTCTTCCGGGCGGCGGGTCTGGTGGAGGCTTCTGCACCGGCGTCCGTGCCTCGCGCCAGCCGGCGTATCGTGGATGGTTTTCGTGGCGGCTGCCGCTGTCCGGGAAGCGGCCGCTGTCTGGGTGGCGGATGTGGTACTGGTCTTCCTGCCGGCCGGTTTTTGCCACGCCGGCTTTTTGCCCTCCGCGGCGGGCTCCGGCGGCAGCACCTCCCGCGCGTGGATGCGGGTGTAGCCCTGGGCCTGCAGCTGGTCCAGCGCCTCCTGTTCGCTGAAGCCGGCCGGTACGTGCACGGGAAGGTGACGAGCAGGCGCGGATCGTTCAGGCCGGCCGTGCGGTTGTGCAGGGGCGGCGGTGATGCTGGCCACGTCATCCTTGCGTACCGGCTGGGCGCACTGCCGGCGAGTACAGCGCGTGGCGGCGTGGGCCATCAGCAGCTTCAGGTGGTCGTTCAGCTCGGTCATCGTGCCCACGGTGGAGCGCGAGGTGCGGACCGCTGGTCTGGTCGATGGCGATGGCCGGCGGGACGCCGTCGATGCTGTCCACCTGCGGCCGGATCCATGCGGTCGAGGAACTGGCGGGCGTAGGCGGAGAAGGTTTCCACATAGCGCCGCTGGCCCTCGGCATAGAGGGTGTCGAACACGAGCGATGACCTGCTGCCGCCTCGACACGGTGACCACCACCAGCTGCCCGGTGGGGATATCCAGGTCCAGGTTCTTCAGGTTGTTCTGCCAGGCACCGCGGATGCGGATGGGCACGTGCGGGGCGGCAGGCTGGTGTGTTGCGGTGGGCGAAGTGGCGTCGGAGGTCACGGCAGGGATGGGCCAGAAGGGCGGATGGGGCCAGCGCGGGGCGAATGCGTCCATGACGGGCGCTGGTGCCCGGCCAGCCGCAAATGGCAGAATGGGCCTCTTCCAGATGGCGCCGGGCAGCGAAGGATCAATGGTAGTGGATGGCGCGTGTCATGCATCTGGGGGCCGGTCTTCGCAGTGGGCAGGGTTCGTTCCGGCAATGGACGGGTCCATTCCGGCAATGGCAGTTTTCCCATGCGGGTAACGGACAAGTCCATGTCGGCAACGGAAGACCCACGACACGCTCTAGAATCGCATCGCCACCGGCGGTGCTCGGGTGCTTTTTCCAGTCTGCGCCCAGCACGCCCGCAGGCTGCCCAGGGGGCGATGCGGCGCCAGAACGCTGCTTTCAAACATCATGCTCACAGAGGAGATGACCATGGCTGTTCCCGTTTCCACACCGAACGCACCGGCCGCACTGCGGCCGTCACTCGCAGGCCGTCCGTGCTGGCAACACGGTGTATCTGTCCGGCCAGATTCCGCTCGATCCGGCTACCGGGCGAGCTGGTCAGCGGTGGCTTCGAGGCCCAGGTGCACCAGTCCTTCCGCAACCTGAAGGCCGTGGTCGAGGCCGCGGGCGGAGCCATCTGGGCCAGGTGGTGCGTCTGGGGCTGTTCCTCACCGATCTGCGCCCAGTTTGCCACGGTCAGCACCATCAGTGGCCCGAATACTCGAGGCGCCGTATCCGGCCCGCTCGACCATCAGGTGGCGGCGCTGCCGCGAGCGCCATTCGAAGTCGAGGCAACGCTGGTACTGAATGAGGGCATTTTGCCAGGCAGGCTGGTGCACCGAAGCCTCGCGTGCCGCGGCCCGCCGTGGCCGGAAGGTGATGCGCTTTCCGTTGCCGGGTGGCGCTGACGGATGGCGAGGACAACGCCACGTCAGGAGGCCACGGCAGGACATGCCAGCAGGCTGAAAGGACTGCGCAGCCGTGGTGAACGAAACCCGCAAGGGCGCATGAATCAGCGGCACCCTGCGGGCGGTGATGCCGCGCCTGCCGTGTCCATGCGCCGAGAGACCGCGCGGGAGGCGGGGCGGGCGAACCTGCGGGCCAACCCGAAACCCGCCGAATCCACCGAAGAAGGCCGCACAGAGAGGCGGGGCGAGATCCGCTGGGTCCGCCGAAAACCACCAAATCCACGAAGAAAGGGCGTGCCCTGGGGGCAGCGTTCGGCCGCCGGCCTGCTGGCCGAAAACTGGGCCTGCACGGGCGGACGATCTGGTCCTGCACCCTGCCGCTGCGCTACGAGACGAGACCCGGCTGGTGCCGATTGCGTCGCTGGTGCATGCGTGCCTCGGCCCAGATCCAGGAACCGTCACCCGTGCGGGAGGTGACGCGGGGCCGGCGCATGCCGCAGGTCTGGGTCAGCGATGGCACGGACGAGCTGCAGCTGCGCTTTCTGCACTTCTACCCTCGCAGCTGGCCCAGCTGCAGCCCGGGCGGCTGATCCATGCCTTCGGCGAGGCTGCAGGTGAGCCTGTTACCGCGCGCGAGATGGGCATCCGCGCTATCGGGTGGTGAGCGAGACACGCCGCTGCCGACCGGCTGACGCTCATCTACCCGACCGTGGCGGGCTGGGGTGCGGGCACGCTGCGCCGGGAGATCGACCAGGCGCGGGCCGAACGCCGCTGGCAGGACACGCTGCCCACGACACTGCTGCTGCGGCTGCTGGGGGAAGATGTACATGCCATACGACGGCCAGCCGGCAACACCGCCGGTACCGTCTCAGCGGGAGCACCTCTGGCCGTGTCGCGAGCGTCGCAGGCGGGGTGCGTCCGGGGCGCTGTGCTACGGCATGCAGGCACAGCCGTGCCTGGTCGTGATGCACTCGGAAGGGGGCCGATGATGTCTCACCGCCATGGTGCGAGACTGCTGGCCAGTCTGCCGTCATGCCGGATGCGCTGCTGAGATTCCGCCATCCCACCGGGCACCACGATTTGCAGGCGCTGCTCGAGCGTGAGACGCCGGCCTGCCAGCGGGTGATTCTGGAAGAGCTGGTGGCGCAGCAGCTGTCGCTGAAGCGGGCACGGCGCTGCGGGCCGGCCAGCGGGCGAACCTGCGCGATCGCGGCGGCGAGCAAGCTGCTGGCCACGCTGCCTTGCGCTGACTGGTGCCCAGGAGCGGTGCGCAACGAGATCGCCGCCGATCTGGCTCGTCCCCAGCCGATGAACCGGCTGCTGCAGGGCGATGGGGAGCGGCAAGACGGTGATCGCCGCGCTGGCGGCCATGGTAGGCTGCTGGGCTCGAGCCGGCAGGCCACGCTGATGGCTCCCACCGAGATTCGGCGCGCCAGCACTACGAGCGTCTGCAGCCCTGGCTGGAACCACTGGGCGTGCGGGTGGGCTGGCTGGCTGGTTCGCTGTCGGCTCGGGGCCAAGCGGCAGATCAGGCAGGCCGTGGCCGCCGGCGAGGTGGATGTGCTGATCGGCACCCACGCGCTGATCGAGGAGTTCGGTGGTGTTTTCGCGGCTGGCGCTGGCCTTATCGTCGACGAACAGCACCGCTTCGGCGTGGCCCAGTGGCTGGCGCTGCGGGGAGAGCGTCCGAAACTGCGTTACCGTCACCGGTGATGCCGGTGGCCAGGGTATTGCTGTCAGCGGTCCGAGATCGCCGCAGGTGCAACGGTCGGTGCCACGGGGCAGGAAGTGCGCAGGGTGCCGGCAGACCATCCCGCCCCATCAGCTGATGATGACTGCCACCCCCATTCCGCAGCACGCTGGCCCGCGACCTTCTATGCCGATCTCGATGTGTCGGTGATCGACGAGCTGCCGCCGCCAGCCCGCTGACGACCAAACTGATTGCCGATGGCCGGCGCGAGCAGGTGGTCGAGAACGTCGGCCGCTGGGTGGCTGACGGCAAACAGGCGTACTGGGTGTGCCCGCTGGTGGAGGAATCGGAGGCGCTGGACCGCAGAACGCCATCGACACCCAGGCCCGCTGGCGAAGCGCTCGCCGCAGGTGCGCACCGGGCTGGTGCACGCCGCATGTCCGCCTCGACAAGGACGCCGTGATGACGGCCTTCAAAGGCCGGTGACATCGACCTGCTGGTGGCACCACGGTGATCGAGGTGGGGGTGGATGTGCCCAACGCCAGCCTGATGGTGATCGGGCATGCCTGAACGCTTTGGCCTGTCGCAGCTGCACCAGCTGCGCGGTCGCCGTGGGCCGGGGTACCGCCCAGAGCCTGTGCGTGCGTTTGCACCGCCATCCGCCCGGACAGACGCCCGCGAGCGGCTGGCCAGCCATGCGCGCCACCCAGGATGGTTTTCGAGATCGCCCGGCGCGATCTGGAACTGCGCGGTCCGGGCGAGCTGCTGGGGGCACGCCAGTCCGGCGCTAGCGCTGCCGCGCTTTGCCGATCTGGGGCGCGATGCGCCGCTAGCGGACGTGGCCCATGCCCTGGCCGACCGGCTGCTGGCCGATGCACCGGAGGTGGTGGACGCCCACCCTGACCGCTGGCTGCGGGCGACGGGAGCGGTATCTGGATAGCGAGGAGCTTCTGCAAAAGTCCTGCGGCATTTGCTCCCCATGATCGGGCGATCCAGGTGTTGCGCATTTTGCCGCCAATAGCCCCCGCTGCCGCCAAAATGGCGCCTTCTTGCTCATCCCGATCCTGGGCCCAAAGCGCGCGCAGACTTTTGCAGAGGCTCCCTGAGTGCTTGATGATCTATTCCGATGGTGGCATGGGATAGAATTCCTCTGACATTGACCGAACTGAATACATCGTGGCGGTGGCTCAGAGGCCACTTCGGCCGGGCCGCCGAAGCGTGTTTCGTGAGCCAGCCGACCCTGTCCGTGGCCATCAAGAAGCTGGAAGACGAGCTGGAAGTGCAGCTCTTCGAGCGGGGCAACGTGGAGGTGAGCATCACCCCGGTGGGTGAGCGCATCGTCGAACAGGCCCAGCGTGTGCTGGAAGAATCGCCACCATCCGCGAGATCGCCGGGAAGGCAAGGATCCGCGCAACGGCCCGCTGCGGCTGGGGGTCATCCACACCATCGGTCCGGACCTGCTGCCCCGGGCTGGTACCCGCCATGCTGAAGGTCGTGCCGCAGATGCCGCTGCTGCTGCAGGAAGGGCTGACTCGCCCAGCTGCTCGAGGCCCTGAAGCTGGGCGAGATCGACGTGGCCGTGGTGGCTGAGCTGCCGCCCATTCCGGCATCATGTCGTGGCCCGTGTACGACGAACCCTTCGCGTGGTGGTACCCGACCATCACCCGTGGGCGGCAGCGACGCGGTGGCCTCCACCGAACTGCAGGAACAGACCATGCTGCTGCTGGGTGCCGGGCACAGCGTCCGCGACCAGGTGCTGAAGGTCTGCCCGAACTGTCACGCCGATGCCGCCACCAGCGCCGGCATCCAGAAGACCTCGAGGGTTCCTCGCTGGAAACCATCCGCCGCATGGCTGGCTCGGGCATCGGCATCACCGTCGTGCCGTGACGGCCATACCCGCTGGCATCGAGCCGGGCGTGAAGAGCAGGAACAGCGATGGCTGGCTGACCTCATGTGCCGTTCTCCGGTGAACCGCCGGTGCGGCAGGTGATGCTGGTCTGGCGCAAGAGCTTCGGCGGGTGGAAGCGGTGGAAGAACTGTACCACTGCCTGGTGAAGCTGCCGCAGCCAGGCGTGAAACGCTGGACGTGCCGGAGCCGCTGTCGCTGATGACGGTGCCGGTGTGAAGGTTTTCCGTTTTGTGTATTGATACCGGTGTGTGGTTTCCCGTCTCATGCGCTCGCTGACGGTAGCGGTTCGGAAACGGGTGACGGTACCACCCCGGGAGTTTCCTTTTCTTCAACGCGCAGACCGTTGTACGGGGTCGGACCGTTTTTGTGCCCCATGCACAGAAGGAAATACCGGACCGATCTGTTTCATCGTCGCGCACAGGGGAGTTGTTCTGTGAATGATGAGAATGCCACCGGCGGCGGAATCCCTGGCCGGTTTTTGAGTTGCCCCGTGATTGATGTGAATACCCATCCCTGAAGAGATGCCGGCCATGCCGTCGGTCCTGGACCAGATCGGCAACACCCCGCTGGTGGAGCTGCTGCATCTGCCCGGCCCCGAGCTGCGGGCAGCGGGCGTGCGCGTGTTTGCCAAGCTGGAAGGCAACAATCCGGCCGGTTCGGTGAAAGGATCGTCCGGCACTGGCATGATCGAGGCGGCCGAAGCGCGTGGCGACATCCGTCCCGGTGACACGCTGATCGAGGCCACCTCCGGCAATACCGGCATCGCGCTGGCCATGGTGGCGGCGGTGAAGGGCTATCGCATGGTGCTGATCATGCCCGAGAACCAGACCATGGAACGCCGTCAGGCCACGGCAGCCTATGGCGCCGAACTGGTGCTGGTCAGCCGGGAGCAGGGCATGGAAGGCGCTCGCGATCTGGCGCTGGCCATGCAGGCCGATGGCAGGGGACGGGTACTGGACCAGTTTGCCAACGACGACAACTGGCTGGCCCACTACCGGGGCACCGGCCCCGAGATCTGGCAGCAGACGGGCGGTGCGGTGACACATTTCGTCTCGGCCATGGGTACGACCGGCACCATCACCGGTGTCTCGCGCCATCTGAAGGAAATGACATGGGCGTGCAGATTATCGGCGCGCAGCCGGAGGAGGGCTCGTCCATCGCCGGCATCCGTGCCTGGCCGGCCGTTATGAACCGGCCATCCGCGCGAGGGCGCATCGACCGTGTGGTCGAAGTGAGCCAGCAGGCCGCCGAAGACACCATGCGCCGGCTGGCGCGGAGGAGGGCATTTTCTGCTGGCGTGTCCTCGGCGGTGCGGCGGCCATAGCGCTGCGGGTGGCGGCAGAGGCGGTGCAGGAGCGCAGGCTGGAGGCTGGTACGGCGGCGCGCTGTCAGTGGAGAATGCGCTGCAGGACCAGGCAGCCGGGAAGCGGGCGTCTGGGGTGGGACGGCCCGCAGTGTCCGTGAGGGTGCCGTGAGTGTGGTGTTCATCGTCTGCGACTGGGGGACCGGTATCTGTCGACCGGGGTGTTTGGGGATAGCGACCATACGTCCTGGCCCGGAATCCAGACGAGCTGGGCCCTGCTGACGCTGACATCCGATCCGCCTGCACCGCAAGCATCTGGACTTTCTCGAAGACTATCTAAGCCTGGACGCCGATGAATGGCGTCTGTTCGAACAGCTTTACGACATGGAGAGCAAACACGGGTGCATTCAAGGAACGCTGGCTGGAGGAAGGGCGCCGGCAGGGGATCGAGCAGGGGTTGCGCAGGGGATTTCGCAAGGTTTTGCCCAGGGCGCACAGATCGGTGAGCTGCGTGGCGAGCAGAAGAGTGTTGGTGAGACCGCTGGCCCGCAAGTTTGGCCCACTGGATGAAGCAACCGAAAACCGTCTGCGCAATGCCAGTACGGATGAAATCAACCGCTGGACAGACCAGATTCTGATTGCACGGACGCTGGACGAGGTGTTTCGCCTGCAGTGAGACCTGTGTCACGGCAGGGGCCATGCAGCGTTCCGCACGGGTGCCTCCTGTCAGGCCGCAGTTCCGGCTGGTCGGCGGGACGCTGACCGGGCAGGGCGGCGTGATGAAGTGGGGAAGCGCCGGGCTGCATCGACGGACGACAGTGTCCGGAAGGGCCGATGCAGTACCGGGATCTGATCCTTTCTTTGCATGTGCGCCCAGCATGGGCGCACACCTGCGGGTGCAAGTCCCGCCACAAGCTGGCCACAGTGAGTGAAGTGAAGCGAAACTGCACAAGGGCGACTGAGTGTGGGAAGGAACGTGGAGCGTAATCTGCGGGCCGATGTACAAGAACCGGATACAAGGCGTTGCCGAGCAGGGCGAACGGGCATGTAACCGCGAAGCTCTTGTAGGCTAAGGCGAGGTGACGTAAATCCGGCGGTCGTGCAGAGAAGGTGTGCGTTCTTACCTGGGGAGATCTCGCCTTATGCTCGAAAGGGCGACGGTGTCGAGCCGGGAGCGAGAAGTCAGCAGAGGTCGTAGTAGCAGGACCAGCCCCATGATGGGACACAGCTCAGGCGAAGGACCGAACGAGAGGATGTGTTGACAGGGATCATGTCGATGTCAAAGGCCATGCATCAGAAGCCTGCACGAGTGGGGGCGACATGCAGTGAGTAGGGTGAAGTCCCGAGGGCGCATGTCGTGATGAAAGCCTGCGGCCCGCGACATGACACCGAAGACACAGGAGCAGGGCTGCCCGATGCAGTTCTGAAAGAGCCAACATGCAGCGGGCATGGAGGCGGGTGAAGGCCAATCGGGGAACGGCCGGTGTGGATGGTCTGGACATCGACCAGACAGCCCGGCAGCTCAAGACCGAATGGCCGCGAATCCGCGAAGCACTGTTGCCAGGGGACGTACCGGCCCAGCCCGGTACGACGGGTCACGATTCCGAAGCCGGGAGGTGGACAGCGAGAGCTGGGCATCCCTGACGGTAACGGACAGACTGATCCAGCAGGCACTGCTGCAGGTACTGCAGCCGATGATTGATCCGGGCTTCAGTGAACACAGCTACGGCTTTCGGCCGGGGACGGCGTGCGCACGACGCGGTGTTGGCCGCGCAGTCGTACATCCAGTCCGGCAGGAAGATCGTGGTGGATGTCGATCTGGAGAAGTTCTTTGACCGGGTCAATCACGGCATCCTGATGGATCGCGTCAGAAAGCGCATTGGAGATGATGGCGTATGCCGTCTGGTCCGGGCGCATCTCGAACGCGGGAATCATGCGATGGCGGCTGGTCGTGAGCGGCACGAGGGGACACCGCAGGTGGACCGCTGTCGCCGCTGCTGGCCAACCCTGCTGCTCGATGAGGTGGACAAGGCGCTGGAGGCGCGCGGGCATTGCTTCGTTCGGTACGCCGACGACTGCAACGTATAGCGTGCACAGTCGTCGGGCAGGTGAACGGGTGATGCAGCTGTTGCGCCGGCTGTACGGCAGGGCTGCATTTGCGGATCAACGAATCTAAGAGTGCGGTGGCCAGCGTCTTCACTGGCCGCAAGTTTCTGGGCTTCAGCTTCTGGATGGCTCCGAAAGGGGTCGTCAAACGGAGGGTGGCCCGGAAAGCTGCATGGCCTTTCAGGCAGCGTGCGTTGGCTGACCCGCCGCAGTGGCGGACGCAGCATACAGCAGGTGGTCGATGGGCTTCGCCCATTGCTGCTGGGATGGAGAGCCTATTTCAGACTGGCGCAAACGACAGGCGTCTGGCGAGACTGGATGAATGGATACGTCACCGGCTGCGGGCCATCCAGCTCAGGGCAGTGGAAGCGGGCAAGACCATGTTCAGGAGTTGTGCGCCATGGGCGCAAGCACGGAAGTGGCCCGAGTGGCGGCAAACAGCCGGCGCTGGTGCACTAACAGTGCGATGCTGCTCAACAGCGTGCTGACCCTGTCATGGTTCGACAGTCTGGCCTGCCCCGTCTGGCATCATCCTGAATGTCCTCTCGAACCGCCCGGTGCGGACCCGCATGCCGGTGGTGGGCAGGGTGCAGCCAGAGGGGGCTGCCCCTGCGCCGATCGGAGCCTTGCCCCATGGATACTCGTTATTTCCGGTAATCGTCAGCTGGAGAATGGTGGCCCCTGATGGCCGCCATGACCGCTGCCCTGGCCGCTTGCGGTGGCGGTGGTGGAGGCGGCGGACGCCCGCCCCGCAGAGCAGCAATGGCAACACGGGCGCCATCAGCAACGGCGGTGGCACGGTCCCTGGCACGGATCAACGCCTGCCCGAATGGTGGTGGTGGAACAGGTGTGGCCGCGTGCGTGGTGGGCGCCTACAAGGGCACCGATCCGGTCACGAAACAGGGAATGCACGGTGGACATCACTTCCGATTATCGGGTGACGTTCAGGAATCCGAACCATCTCTACCAGTTCCAGGAGCCGGAAACACCGTTCTTCTACAGCAAGACCACTAACAGCGCGCCGGCATTCCCATTTTCCTGATGACTTTCAGAGGCACGAACGAGGTGCCAGTGTTCGAGATTGCAACTGGTTTCGAAAAATGAGGGTGCGAACATCACCGCGCGGTACGTGGATCTGACGGTCGAGGTCGGCGAAACCGATACAACGGCCCGCTACGAAGGCACTGCCGTGCCGGCCTGATGCCCAGGAACGCCCGGAAGGGAATGAATGCCCGCAGTACGGATGCATCCTGATCGCGCTGGACTCGGCTTTAAAAGTGCAACGCCCCATTTGGCCCAGCGTCAGGTGGGGCGTTTGATCTCAGGGACCTCTGCAAAGTCTGCGAGCGCTTTGAGCCCAGGATCAGGATGAGCCAGGGCGCCATTTGTCGGCAGCAGCAGCGCTATTGGCGACAAATGGCAACGCACCTGGATCGCCTCAGAGCATGGGGAATCAAAGTGCCGCAGGGCTTTGGGCAGAGGGTCCCGGTATCACCCGCCTGGCCAGGGCTCGAGCCATCTGGCCCAGGCCAGATGGCTGGTTCGGTGCGTCTGCACTCCCCTCCCTGCATGCTGATGAAATGCCCGGGTCGAAAACACCCGCCCGGATCCGGGCTTTCATCATGAACATCCACCACAAACCTGAACTCATCAGGTACGCCGCAGCCGTCATGGCTCACGCGGCCGGCCAGCGCTGGGCAGGCAGCTGGCCCCGAAAGCGAGTTTCCTCGCACCGTCGTGCCCAGGGCCGACCGCCGATCAGCCACGACCAGAACTTCAAGAACCTGATCCTCGACTTCCAGGAGGCGCTGGCCTTCTTCCTGCCGAAGGAGCAGATCCCGCTGGACGATAGCGTTGTGGTCAGGCCCTATCCGCCAGGAGGCGTCGAAGCTGCGCTTCTGGCACCGCAACCTGATCATGCGGATACACCGCTGCGGGTGGAGTGGCCCGATGGCGAGCGTGAGCCGCTGATCGTGCTGCTGGAAGAGGACACGGTGGCGTCGCGTTTCGATCCGCTGCGCCTGAACGAGTATCTGGCACGCCTGATGCGTCAGGAGAAGACGCAGCGCGTGGTGGTGGTTGTGATCTTTCTGCGACGTGGCAAAATCGAAAGGGCCCTGGTAGCCGCGGGGGACCATCCCAGACGCTGAAGTTCACCTGGGTTCCCTGTGAGCTGGCTGGCATGCAGGCGGCAGACTTCGCCGGCAGCCCCAACATCGTGGCCCGGCTGGTGTCGGTCTGCATGCAGTATCCGTCCGACAGGGCATCACGGGTGCGGGTGTATGGTCAGGCTGTGCAGGGGCTGCTGACGCTGGTTTCAGACCCTGATCTGCAGCGCAAATACCTTGATTTTGTTGAGGATTACCTCACACTGGATGCCAGCGAGTGGCGTCTGTACGAACGGCTTTACAACGGAGAACAGAAAGATGGGTGCATTCACGCAACGGTGGCTGGAGAAGGGACGGCAGGAAGGGATTCTGCTGGGGACGGAGCGGGGGATCGAGATCGGCGAGGCGCGTGGCCTCCTGACCGGCCAGCGTCAGACAGTGGCCAGACAGCTCGCCCGTCGTTTCGGCCCACTGAACTCCAGATGTGGAAGCGCGTCTGGCCAGCGCTACCAAAGACGAACTGGACTACTGGGCCGATGCGCTGCTGACGGCCAGGTCCCTGGACGAGGTGTTCCGGCTGCAGTAGTGCCCTGGCTGCTGCACCATGCACCATGGCCTGCAGCAGCTGACCACCGTGGTTTTCCGTGCGGGTGCTCAGTCGTGCGTCTGTCCGCACCAGCACTGCCAGCTCTGGTGCGAAGGGCTGTTCGCTTCGGGAACCAGCGAGGCGCGAACAGGGTGCGGGGCGCCGTTTCTGTGGAAGCTGTGTTTTGATGGCCCGGATCCTTTTCGCTTGCGTTCGGTAGCACGTTGCGCCCTGCAGCATTCGCCCCGGCACGGTCCGGCACGGGGCTGCCTGATCTGGGGTTGTCTGCTCAGGGAGTTTAGCCCCAGTGTTGCCCGATGCAGGCGGCCCATCTGCGTCGGCTACGTCATCCGGGGTCACGGGCGCGGCCCGTGCCCATGCGGCAGCACCAGATAGCAGGTCCGCCGGTCTACCGCCAGCCCGACGAAGGCGCCGTGGGCAGTGTCAGCGTGGTGGCTTCATGCCCGAAGGGCAGGCCGGTGATGATGGGGGTAGACGTTTGTGTGCGCAACCACTGCCAGACCCGCTTCATCGTATCAGCGGTCGCCCTCGGCCCGCTTCCAGGTGAAATGTCCCAGCACGATGGCACGCTGCCGGTCCAGTACGCCCGTGTGCAGCAGCTGCGTCATCACCGCTCCACCCGGTAGGGATGTTCGTTCACCTCTTCGAGGAACAGGGATGCCGCCATCCACCCGCGGAAAAATACGTACTGCCCAGCAGCGAACACACGAGGCTCAGGTTGCCCCCACAGCACGCCCTCCGCCTCGAAACCCGAGGGCGCGCCGTCGCAGCGAAAGCCCACCAGTTCCAGCCGGTCCGACAGCGCATCGGCCAGTGTTTCCAGCGTGGTTGCATCCACATCGGCCGGGTTCTGTGCGTCGAAGTGTGACACCAGTGCCGGTCCGGCCCAGGTCGTTGCCCGGTTTTGGCCAGCATGGCCAGATGGAAAGGCCGTGAAAATCCGAAAACCCCAGCCACTTCTTGCCACTGGCCGCCAGCGCCTCGAAGTCGAACCGCTCCAGATAGCGCGTCAGCCCATAGCCCCTGCGGCTGGCCATCACCACCGGCGCCGCCGAAGCCGCTGCCCGGTTGAACGCTTCCAGCCGGGTTTCATCATCCCCGGCAAAACCGCTGCTGGTACGTGGCCCAGTGCCTTCGGGTCCAGCGTCAGACGGAACCCGTGCCGCAGGAACTTCCGCGCCCGCTGCACCTGGCTGCGGTCGGCAATCGACCCGGATGGGGAGATCACATAGATGTCCCGCGCATGGGGCGGAAGGTCGAGCTGCAGGGGAGATGCGGCGGAAGATGAGGCAGGGGAAGGCATGGTGAGAGGCCCGATTGCATCGAAGTCGTCTTCCATGAAGACAGGGGCCTGACGGACATGGGAAATCACAGGTCCGGCAAGTGTACCGGCTTTGTGCCGTCTGGCATAAACCCGTCAGACACGAAAAACGCGGCCCGCAGAATCATCCACAGGCCGCGTCACAGGAGATGCGGGCTCCGCAACGGCCGGCGCCCCCGAAGAGGCGCCCTGCCCGATCTGCCGTTGCAGCAGCTATCCCCGACCGGGTATCAGTGATGCGGGGAAGTTCGCAAACCCCGTCAGGATGAAAGCATTCACGAAGTCGATGAAGAAGGCGCCCACCATCGGCACGATCAGGAACGCCTTGTGCGACGGCCCGAAACGCTCCGTCACCGACTGCATGTGGCCACCGCCGTCGGCGTGGCGCCCAGCCCGAAGCCGCAGTGACCGGCTGCCAGTACGGCCGCGTCATAATCGCCGCCCATGAAGCGGTAGGTGGCATAGTAGGCATACACCGCCATCACCACCGTCTGCACCGCCAGGATGATCAGCATCGGCAGCGCTCAGATCCAGCAGCTGCCAGAGCTTGAGGTTGAGCAGCGCAACGCCGAGGAACAGGCTCAGCGACGCATTGCCGAACACGTCGATGGCCCGGTCGAACATGTTGACCTTGAAGGCGCCCGTCAGGATGTTGCTGCAGCACCCCGAACAGCAGTGCCCACACGAACTGCGGCAGCGTGAACTTCGGCGGGAACGGTGCCTTCACGTCCGGGTGCACCATGAAGGCCGAGAAGGCCAGACAGGCGGCAAACAGCGCCATCGTTTCCACGGCCGAATTGGCCGTGATCAGCCGGCGCTGGTCGGCGTGCTCGAACACGTCGTCGGCATATTCATTGCCGGTGTCGGCGCTGCCCGAACCCCCGGTGATGGGTTTCATGCCCATGTTGTTGATCAGCTTGCAGGGCCACGGGGCCACCGATCAGGCCGCCAAGCACCAGACCGAAAGTGGCTGCAGCCATACCCAGGTCCGTCGCACCGGCAATGTGGTGCTGTTCTTCCAGCACCTTGCCCCAGGCACCGGCCGTACCATGGCCACCCGTCAGCGTGATGGAGCCCGTCACCAGGCCGATCAGCGGATCCAGCCCCAGCGCCGAGGCGAGGCCCACGCCCACCGCGTTCTGGATCAGGATGAACACGCTCACCACCGCCAGAAACACCACCAGGCCGATACCCCCGGCCTTGAGCCGCGAGAAGTCGGCACTCAGGCCGATGGACGAGAAGAAGATCAGCATGAAGGCATCCTGCAGGCCCTTTGTCGAAGGCAAACGACATGCCCGTGCTGGCATGCGGTGATGTAGATGATCACGGCGGCCAGCAGCCCCTCGGCCACCGGCTCGGGAATGTTGAAGTTCTGCAGGAACCTGATCCTGTCCACCATCAGGCGGCCCACCAGCAGTACCAGGGGTGGCAATGATCAGCGTGAAATACGGGTCGATGGTTATCGGGTCCATGAACGGCCTTTCAGGGGAGAGACGGGGCGTTCGCGGGCCACACACACCGAACAGGGAATACCGGCATCGGCGCCCGCAACACAGGGCGCCATTCTATCAACCGCCCATCCCGTCGCCGTGCTCCGGGCCGTGTGCCGAAGGCTTCAGGGGCCTGCTTATGGAAAAACCCTGAGCAAACGGACTCAGGGGTGCGGCCGGCGCGCAGCGCCCGGCCAGTTCCGTCACGGCCATGGCGTAGAAGAACGAGCGGTTGTAGCGCGTGATGGCATAGAAATTGCCCGTGCCGATCCGGTACAGGGCCGGATTTTCACCCTGGGGCAGGTCCACCAGCATCAGCGGCTCGTCGGCGGGCAGATTCAGCGGACTGGTGAAGCCGGCGGCGCGCAGGTCCGCAATATCCAGAGTCCGGCTTCGGCCCCCGGGCGAGCAGCGGCTCCGGCTGGGCATTCTCAGCCACTTCGGTGGGATAGAGGATGGGCAGATCCCGCTTCCAGCCATGAATGGCCAGAAAACGTGCAACGCTGCCGATCACATCCACCGGGCTGCCGATCAGGTCGATGCGCCCATTGCCATCGAAATCGGTGGCGAAAACTGCGGATACTGCCCGGCATGAGTGCGGCATGCCGATGGCCCCGGCGTAGGAGCCCAGCGGCGCCCGCGGATCCAGCCCGTTCTCGCGGCAGTACAGCAGGAATTCCTCCAGCTCGCGGCGGAAATCACGGTGCCCGCGCCGGATAGTCGAAGGCCAGCGTGGCCAGCGCCTGCAGCACCGAGAAAACTTTGCCCGTATTGCGCCCGTACAGCGTCTCCACCCCGATGATCGCCACGATCACCTCCGGCGGCACCCGTGCTCGGCCGTGGCCCGCTGCAGCGTGTCCGCATGCTCTGCCAGAACGCCAGCCCGCCGTCGATGCGCACCGGCTGCAGGAAACGCGCCCGGTAAACCTGCCAGTCAGGCTTTGGCCTGGGAGGCGGGGCAGGGGACTGAGCTGGAACGGTAGCCTGCGGCCGCAGCGGGCAGATCGGAGAGGGCAGGGCCAGTCCGTTCGGGGCCTTCGCACCCTCCGCGTTTCCGGCCGACCCGGTTCCATTGGCCCCTCCTGTCGTGCCCGTCACGCCTGCTGCGCCGCTCTCATTTCCGCGGGCCGGCACGGGGCTGGTGGCGCAGGCGGGGAGGAGGGCGGCGGTGGCGCAATCAGCGCCAGCGTCCGTGCATTGGGCGTCACCCCCGCAAACAGCGTCTGCAGCGCGGCCGCATCGAAACCATGCTGCGCCACCATCTCGCCGATGAACACTCTGCACCTCGGGCCGGCTTCCATAGTTATCGGGGCCGGCACCATGTTGCGGATGGCGCGTCGTTACGGCCATGGGCCGCAGCGGCCGCTGAGCTCCCACACCCTTTGCTTTTTGCCGCTGTGCCCGTTGCACGCAAGGCGCGTCGCTATCGTGTCCGCTCCGTCCCGGCGCCCGCCCGGTTCCCTGCCTGACGGTTGATTCCCTCGGGTAAGAAACGGGAGCAGCCCTTCCTGCTCCGTGCCCGGCCATTGTCCCTTTTCGGGGCGCCCTGTGCAGCAGGCACATGTTTCCTGGCCGCTGTTGTCCCGTGCGGTTCTTTAGTCTTGCCATGGCTTGCACCAACCGCTTTCCCATGGGACATACCTGCGGCCTTCCCGTTGGACGTACCCATGGCCTTGCCGCCATGGCGTGCACGGGAAGGCTGGGTCATGGTGCGCATTTCGCCGCTTTCCCATGACGCGAACCGGATGCCTTTTTCGGCCTCGCACCCTTCTTCGCCACGCTCGGCCTGACTGGTGTTTCGGTGCGACCCCCGTCTTTCCCGATGCCTTCAGCGCAGCTGTTGGCCTGCCGCCCCTTCGTGTGCCGCATGGGCCAGTGACGGAACGGAAACCATGCCCAGCAGGGCCAGACTCCAGACAGAGGGGAGCAAGACGCACGGCAGATTCAAAAAAGAAAAACGCGGGTAGCGCAGAGCAAGCGAAAGGAAGCGGCGCAGCAACGTGGCGTACCAAACCGCTCCATGAAACAACGCGTGCAGAAAGACAACCGGCACGGCATGACGGGCTACCTCAGCACTATCAGCCGCAGTACGACGAGCAACGTCGTCACTGTCAGTGTCGCCTGCCAGCAACGCAACAGAGAACCGGCGCAGCACATCAGTCAGGACATCACGACAGCCAGAGCATCGCGGCGTTCAGAGCACTACGGCAGTCAGGGCACCACGGCAGTCACGACAGCACAACTGCCGCCACACAAGACAAGCGACGCGGAGCGGGATACCCATGCGGCGATTTCGCGGGTACGCGTGAACGACTTTTCTGACGGGCGGGCGCAGCCCGAGTTGTCGGAAAGTGTTTTAGCGTTGAAGGGTTTGTTGACCACGACGCAGGTCGTGGGCAACAAATCTTCAGTGAGCGTATGAGCCGCAGGGGTATCCCGCTCCGCGTCGCGTGCTGCAACGAAGCCGTCTTCCATGTATCGCAACACCCGTTGAAGTCGTCCTTCGTGTATCGCGACATCCACCGAAGCCGTCTTCCATGCATCGCAGCATTCACCGAAGCCGTCTTCCGCACATCGCGACCCCCATCGAAGCCGACTTCCGCGTACCGCAACCCACAAACACCCTACGGCCGAAACACCCGCACCATCTTCCGCAACCCGGCCAGCATCTCCGCCGGATGGCCCTGCCCAGATCGTAGCGCATCCGGTTGTACGTGGCGACAATATCGTGCGCCAGCGCCGCATTGTCGGCATCCAGCAGACGGTCCACACGGTACAGATACTGGTTCGCTGTCTCATCTGGCAGACGGTCTGCCCCAATGGCCGCCAGCTTGTCACAGAAAACCCCGAACGCCTGCTCCACCGGATCCACCGGCTGACGCGCCCGCAGCGTGAACAGCGCCGTCACCGCCAGGGCCAGCGCCAGCGCACCCGCCATCACCCCTGCCAGCATCTGCCAGCCATCCGACCCCAGCCCCAGCCGGTCCAGCAGCCGCCGCTGGCTGTTGCGATCATACGAAAGCAGCCACAGATTCCAGTGATGCGTGATGCCGTCCAGACTCAGTGACCAGCTGCGCGACAGATCTGCCGCCGCCTTTTCCAGCCCGTTCTGCCCCTGCGCCTTCACCGACTCCAGCGTCCCTGCTGGATGCGCTCCGGCGCCACCGCCGCCGTCGGGTCCACCCGCAGCCAGCCCTTCCTGCGGATGCCAGATCTCGGCCCAGGCATGCGCATTGGCCTGACGAACGATCCAGTAATCATCCTGGGCGTGATGTTCAGCGCCCTGATAGCCTGTCACCACCCGCCCGGCACCCCCATGGCCCGCATCAGGGAACACTGAACGCACCACTGTAATGTTCGCAGAAGCCCGCCCGCGTCCCGAACAGGAACTCATCGATGCTGTCGCGGCCCAGCCTCTGCGGCTGCAGCGTGTAGTGGAAATTTTCCCTGCCGGATCCACGCCAGTACATGCCGGGCCAGCGTGCTGGGGCCGTCGCCCAGCTGCATCCGCCACTGCCGCGCCAGGGCCAGCGTGCGCGGGTTGAAGCCCGATGGCAGCTGCAGCCAGTCCTGCAGGCTGGCCGGACTCTGGTTCAGCCCCGTATAGGCGCCCGGATGCGACTGTGCCGCAAAGCGCGTGCGCTCGGCCAGCGGTGACCGGCGCATCCATTCCAGCGTGGGCAGCACGGCAGTGATGTCGCCCGCCACCTCGGGGGCTGCCGTCGTGGTGTCCAGCCCCAGCAGCCAGCGGTGCGAGCTGGGTTCGCGGGTGATGGTGTGCGCAGCGCCTGCGCACCCGGCTGGAGGCGGATTTCCGGGGCGGGCTGATGCTGCAGCGCCGCCGGGGGCAGGGACTCCAGGTGCGGCCGTCGAAGTAACCGAAACTTGGACCACGCCAGTACATGTCCGGAAGTTTCGGGTGCGCCCTGGGCAACCCACCCGCATCACCACCTCATTGGACTGCGCCAGGCTGGAAAAAAATCGCCGGGCGACATCGATTCCGACAGACCGGTGGTGGAACTGCCTTCCTTGTGCTGCTGGCCCCACAGCGGTCCGCCCGGCCGCGGGAACAGCACGAACAGGATGGCGGCCAGTGGCAGTGCCTGCAGCAGCAGCACGACGGACTGCCGCAGCCGCGTGCGCACGCCCACCTCGGCCTGGCTGTACTGCATGGTCAGCAGCACGGCCAGCAGTGCCGGCAGCACCAGCAGCGTCCAGAGCCCCATCAGGATGCCCTGCGAATGCAGGTACGCGGCCAGCAGCAGGAAGAAACACAGGAAGACGGTGATGAAGAAATCCCGCCGGGTGCGCATCTCCAGCAGCTTCATGCCGAGAAACAGCAGCACCAGCGCCACGCCTGCTTCCTGCCCCACCAGCGTGCGGAACTGTGCATACACCGCGCCCACCACGGCCAGACTGGCCAGCATCCGCACCACCCGGCCTGGCAGCGGCCGTCCGGACAGCAGCAGTCCCAGCCGCCAGCAGAACAGCAGCGCAAAGCCGGCCGTGCACCAGAAGGGCAGGTAGAAGGCATGGGGCGCCACCGACAGCAGCGCCACCGCCAGCAGAAACAGCGTGTCGCGCCGGTCGCGTTCCCAGGTGCCGCCCAGCGTGCCACCCAGCGCCCGCAGCGAGGGGCGCAGCCGGCGCTGCAGGGGAGTCGGTGTGTGCCGTCATGGTCTGGGGGTTTCTGCACTGAAGGGCCGCGACGCGTGTCGTTGCAGGCTGCCGGTCATGCCGGCCTTGTCGGACCGGCTGGAGAAGGCGGTGCGGTGCGTCATGGTGTGTGCCCCGACTGGGGGCTGCCGTGTTCGGGGGCTGCGGCGCGACATGGGGGAGCCGCTGCGGCCACGGGGGTCTGTGCCCCGGGCGGCAGCGTACGTCCCAGACTGCTGGCCGAGCCCTTTTTCGCCAAAGCGGGCCAGTGCCTCCAGGCAGGCGGCACGCTGTCTGGGGCCGCGGTCGGTGTCGAAGCGGCGGCTGGGCAGCTGCAGCACATAGGGGCTGCTCGGCCTGTTCGGCCTGCTCGATCCAGCGGGGTCAGACGCGACAGGCGGGTTTCCACATCCAGCCCGGGCGGCAGCTGCGCCCAGTCGAACACCAGTTCACCGCCTTCCCCGCCGTCGGAAAAATTCGCGGGTCTGGGGCATTCCTCGCGGATGGCGGGCGATGGCCCGCCAGGCCAGCCTTCGCAGCGGGTCGCCGGGGCGGTAGGGGCGCAGATGGCTGAAATCATCGCCGCCATGCTGGTGCTGCTCGGCGTGGCCGGTGGGATCATGCGCCTGGGGCAGCGGGGCCGGCGGGTTTTTCCGGGGCTGGGCCAGGCCAGTACGCCGGCGGCCGGATGCCACCAGGTCCATACTCCGCCACAGGCCCAGCGGAAAGTCGGACCACAGACGCAGGCGCGGGGCTGGCTGCCAGCCGCGTCGTTCGGTTTTGAGGGCCACCGACACGATCTGCTCGGCATCGGCGGCGATGTCTCACCGTCTGCACCTCGGTGTTGCGGGCCGGTATCCAGATGGATGGCGTAGCGTGCCAGCCCGCCTGGGTTGAGGAAGGTGAGATTCAGCTCGGCCGTGTCGCCGGCGATGGACCGGATCACCCCGGCCCGGTCGCAGCACCAGCCCCGCCAGATTGCGCCAGGGCGTGAAACAGCGACACCAGCGAGGGCGCCCGCCAGCACGAATACCAGCACATAGCCGAGACTCAGCCCGTAGTTGATGGTCAGCAGCAGCATCGCGCCCAAGGCCGCGCCGAAGACCATGCCCATCCGCGACGGCAGCACGCAGACGCGGCGGCGGGTGAGCGGGAAGTCGCCTTCCCAGGGGATGGCACTGCGGCGGAAGAGGCGCATGGTTCATTGGGGAGACGTCAGGGCACCGCCACCGCTTTCTCGCAGCTCGGCCACCAGTTCGGCGCGGGCGCGATGGTTGCTGGCGGCACCCGGGCGGGCTTCAGGCGGTGGCCGGCCACCGGCAGCACGCACGGCCTGCACGTCGTCGGGCAGCACGTGGTTGCGGCTATCGAGCAGCGCCCAGGCCTTGGCTGCGCGCAGCAGCGCCAGCCCGCCGCGCGGGCTCAGCCCCCTCGGCAAACAGCGAGGAACGGCGCGAATGGGTGAGCAGGTTCTGCACGTAATCGATCAGCGGCCCTGGGCCTTCACTTCGGTGACGGCCTGCTGGATCTGCAGCAGCTCCTTCGGCGACAGGATGGGCTTCAGGTCCCGCAGCCAGGCCCTGCCGGTCACGGCCTTCCAGAATGGCGCGCTCGGACTTGGGATCGGGGGTAGCCCAGCTCCACGCACATCAGAAAGCGGTCGAGCTGCGATTCGGGCAGCGGGAAGGTTCCGATCTGGTCCTGCGGGTTCTGGGTGGCAATGACGAAGAAGGTCGGGCAGCCGGTGTGCCGTGCCTCCACCGACACCTGCCGCTCCTCCATGGCTTCGAGCAGGGCGCTCTGCGACTTGGGCGAGGCACGGTTGATCTCGTCGGCCAGCAGCATCTGCGTGAACACCGCCGGGCATGAGGTGAAGCGCTGCTCCCTGCTGGCGGTAGATGGTCGAGCCGGTGATGTCGGCCGGCAGCAGATCGTTGGTGAACTGGATGCGCTGTATCTCCAGCCCCAGCGTGCGGGCCAGCGTGTGCGCCAGGGTGGTCTTGCCCACGCCGGGCAGGTCTTCCAGCAGCAGATGACCGCGGGCAAACAGGCAGGCCAGCGTCAGACGAACCTGCAGCGGCTTGCCGACGACGACCGCGCCGATCTGCATGGCAACTTCCTGGATCTTTTTGCAGCATGAGGGCGATCTGGAGGGTGAGAGGGTGGCTGGAAGCGAGGGACGGACCGGGGCCGGCCGAAAATCCGGCCCGGAAATGCCGGCTCGGACATGGCGACACGGACGGCGACACGGACCTCGGCGGGCGGATGACAGAGGCCAGAAACAGCCTCTGCCCCGGCGTCCGCCCGGGACAGGATCCGTCGGACCCGCAGGGTATCAGCAGGTTCTGTGCTCCGGACACGGCCGGGCTGACAGCCGGTTGACGCCGGCCTGCCGGAGCGCAACGTATGGGCCCGTGAACCCGGCATGGGGGCATCGGCCCTGTCAGCGCGCGGGTTCGTGGCCAGCGCGGAAACGCATGAGTGCTTGTGCGGCATGCCCTGCTGGTGGGCTGTTCCGAAACAGAAACGGGCGCGCAACAGAAAAACGGCACGGTTCGGGTGACAGACAGCAGGACGGCCCGGCGACAGGCAGCAACGCTGTTCCCGGTGCGGGCATGCGGCGTCGCGCAGGGGCGGTCTATATAATGACGCCGTGAAAAATCCGGGCGGTCGTGCGCAATGCCGCATCGTGCGCCCTGCCGGCACATGGCAACGCACCGGATCGCCCGGGTATGGGGAATCGAGGCGCCGCAGGACTTCTGCAGAGTGCCCCTCAGGGCGCTGCGCTCGCATGCCCGTGCCGCTGCATTTCTGGTATCGGCCCGGGTACCGGCCGCCTCCTTTAACGGACCTGTCTCATGAAAATTCTGGTAGCAGTCAAGCGAGTCGTTGATTACAACGTCAAGGTCAGGGTCAAGAGTGACAACACCGACGTGGACATTGCCAACGTCAAGATGTCGATCAACCCCTTCGATGAAATCGCCGTGGAAGAAGCGGTGCGCCTGAAGGAGAAGGGGCGGCCACCGAAGTGGTGGCGGTATCGTGCAGGGGCCTGCAGCCAGCCAGGATGCGCTGCGGACCGCGCTGGCCATTGGTGCCGACCGTGCCGTGCTGGTCGAGACCGACGCCGTGCTGCAGCCGCTGGCCGTGGCCAAACTGCTGGCTGCCGTGCAGGGCGAAGGAGCAGGCCGGGCTGCTCATGCTGGGCAAGCAGGCCATCGACGATGACGCCAACCAGACCGGCCAGATGCTGGCCGCACTGCTGAAAGCTGCCGCAGGCCACCTTCGCCTCGAAGATCGAAGTGGCCGACGGTCAGGCCACCGTCACCCGCGAGGTCGATGGCGGCATGGAAACCGTGTGTCTGCCGCTGCCGGCGGTGGTGACGGCCGACCTGCGCCTGAACGAGCCACGCTACGTCACGCTGCCCAACATCATGAAGGCCCGCAAGAAGCCGCTGGAAAAAACTGTCGCCGGCCGAACTGGGTGTCGATCCGGCGCCGCGCCTGAAGGTGCTGAAGGTGACCGAGCCGCCCGAGCGCCAGGGAGGCGTGAAGGTGGGCAGCGTGGATGAGCTGGTCGAGAAACTGAAGAATGAAGCCAAGGTCATCTGACCGCCAGGCGCAACGGAACAAGGAGTGACCCATGGCAGTACTGGTAATTGCCGAACATGACGACAGGGATCTGAAACGTGCCACGCGGCAGGCGGCGAGCGCCGCCGGCAGGCTGGGCGGCGACGTGCACCTGCTGGTGCTGGGTAGCGGCGTGGATGTCGTGGCCCAGGCCGCGGCAAAGGTGGCGGGCGTGAGCCAGGTGAAGGTGGTGGACGATCCGTCGCTGGCCCATCAGCTGGCCGAAGCGGTGGCTGCCCAGGTGGTGGCCCAGGCCGCCGGCTACAGCCACGTGGTGGCGGCAGCCACGGCGCATGGTCGCGACTTCATGCCGCGCGTGGCGGCGCTGCTCGATGTGGCGCAGATTTCGGACGTGACCGGCATCGATGCCCCCTGATACCTTCCGCCGCCCCATCTACGCCGGCAATGCCATTGCCACCGTGCAGAGCGCCGACCCGGTGAAGGTACTGACGGTGCGTGGCACCTCGTTCGACGAGGCGCCGGCCGACGGGGGTTCGGCCGCCGTCGTGAAGGAGGCCGCCGTGCCGGTCGATGGCCCGCAGGCCACCTTCGTGGGCCGCGAGAGTGCCGGCAACGAGCGGCCGGAACTGACGGCTGCCACGGTGATCGTGGCCGGAGGCCGCGGACTGGGCAGTGCCGAAAAGTTCCATGAGGTGCTGGAACCGCTCGCCGACAAACTGAATGCAGCCCTGGGCGCCTCGCGCGCCGCCGTGGACGCCGGCTATGCCCCCAACGACTGGCAGGTGGGGCAGACCGGCAAGGTCGTCGCGCCGCAGCTCTACATCGCGGCCGGCATCTCCGGTGCCATCCAGCACCTGGCGGGCATGAAGGACAGCCGCATCATCGTGGCCATCAACAAGGATGCAGAAGCCCCTGATCTTCGGCGTGGCTGACTACGGCCTGGTGGCCGACCTGTTCGAGGCGGTGCCGGCGCTGACGGCAAAGCTCTGAGTGCCTGTGGGGGCGGGGCCGCTCCATCCACGTCCCCGGCATCTGCCGGAAGAACACCTGAGTGCCCTGCGGAGCGGGCTGCACCTCCCGGCCCCGTTCCGTTTTGTGAACTGCATCACCCTGTTTTTTTGTTGGGATTTTTCGACGATGCAAAGCCGTCCGACGTTTTCGCAGATAACCGGGTTTTGCGCTTGCGGTTTTGAAAACCGCCGATCAAACTTGCCGGCCACTGGTGCCTTCCCGGGCGCCGTTCGTCAGGAGAGGTTGGCATGAAATCGCAATTCACGGCAGGCCGCATCCCGGCCGCTGCAGCAGGTGTTCAAGCCCGCGGCGCACAGGCCGCGGCATCCCGTTCTTCCCGTGTCGTGCTGTCGTGTGCCGCGCTGGCGCTCGGCGGCCTGCTGGTGGCCGGCAACGCCCGGGCCGAGTCGGTCACCCGCGTCTACCAGTCGCGCATGCCGGACGGCTCGGTGGTCTTCGGTGACAAGCCGGCCCAGGGGGCCGTGCAGCACGAAGGGCGTGACTACCGTCTGCCCGACGCCCCGCCGGCCGCCACGCTGGAGGCCGAGCGCCGCAACTGGTCCGAACAGAATCGCGCTTTCGAGCAGCGCTACACCGACCGCTGGCCATCGAGGCCGCCAAACGCCAGCAGGCCCAGCAGGGATGCCCTGTTGAAGGCCCTGGTCGGTGGTCTGTCGGTGGCCCTGTCGCCGTCCGATACGCTGCTCTATGGCGGGTGCCCGTCTGGGGCCGGGCACGCCCGGTACCGCCCATGGTGGGGCAGGGCAGTGCCTATCGCAGTTCGCCGGGCGCGGTGAATGGCCGTGGTGCACCGTTCCTGTCCAGTGGCTTCCAGGCACACGGGCCGAACTGAACCGGCGCTGCTTTCAGGCCTGCTCCGCGTCGCCGTCCGGCGCGGGCTCCGGCTCCTTTCACCCGGGTGACCAGCAGCTGGTCGATGCGGTGGTGGTCGATGTCTACCACCTCGAACTTGTAGCCCCCGTAGGTGACGGTGTCGGTCAGCTTGGCATCCGGCGCAGGCTGTACATCATGAAGCCTGCCAGGGTTTCGTAGCTGCTGTCTTCGGGCAGCTCCTCGATGTCCAGCGCACGCAGCACGGTTTCCACGGGCGTCAGGCCATCGATCAGCCAGCTGTTGTCGTCGCGCTTGACGATCTGCCGCTGGTTGTCGTTGACCAGATCGCCCATCACCGTGCTCATCACGTCGTTCAGGGTGATCAGCCCCACCACCAGGGCGTATTCGTTCAGCACGATGGCGATGTCGTCGCGGCTGGCGCGGAAGTGGTTGAGCAGCTCGGACAGCGTGAGCGAATCCGGGATGGTCAGCACCGGCTTGATCCACGGAGCGCCCCTGAGTGTCAGTGGCTCGTCGTTCAGGATGCGGGCCAGCAGATCCTTCGATTCCACATAGCCGACGATGCGGTCGATTTCCTCGTCGCAGACCAGGAAGCGCGAATGCGCCAGCTGGGCGATCTGGTCACGGATCTCCTGGTCGGTCTCCTGCAGCGTCAGGTAGGCGATGCCTCGCGGGTGGTCATGGCCGACGACACCAGGCGCGACTCCAGCTCGAACACGTTCTCGATCAGGTGGTATTCGGTATCGGGCAGCACACCGGCCTCGGCGCCGGCGTCCACCACGGCCGAGATGTCGTCGAAGGTGGAGTTCGTCGGTGCGCTGGGCGGGCAGCCCGAACAGCGAAATCAGTTTGTCCGACAGCGTGTTGAAGATCCACACCAGCGGCTTTGAACATCACGATGCAGCCATGCAGCGGACGTACCAGCCGGCGGGCCAGTTTTTCGGGGCCAGCATGGCCAGCCGCTTGGGCAGCAGGTCGGCAAACAGCACGAACAGGCTGGTCACGGCCAGAAACGACAGGGTGGTGGACAGGGGCTCCAGCCAGGGGCCGTCGTAGACGGGTTTTGATCATGGTCGCTGAAGCTGGGGCTCAGCGCCGATTCACCCACGGCACCGGCCAGGATGGCCACGGTGTTGATGCCGATCTGCACGGCGGTGACGAACTGGCCGGGGCGTGACTGCAGGGGCAAGGATTTCCTTTGCCCGCTCGTCTCCCTCGTCGGCCAGCACCTGCAGCTTGATGCGGCGCGAGGCGGCCAGCGAGATTTCGGCAGCCGAAAAGAAGGCACTGCCCAGAACGAGCAGCAGCAGGGATGAACAGCTGTTGGGTGGGACTGAAACTGAAATGCAAAGCTAGGCTCCGGATACGGATGGCCCGGGCATGCCGGGAGGTATCCGATCAGCCGGGTGCTCCGGTGGGGCCGGGGCCGGCAAAAACAGCAGGCAGGCACGCATCTGGGGCGTGCGTTTCAGACGTGATCAGACCTTTCCGGTGAGGGAATGGGTACCTCGGGTCATCCGAACCCAAAAGCTTAACCATTTTTGTGATTTCGGCCACTGCCGGCCGACTGCCATCATGGACGGCGCCCCGGGTTCATCATTCCTGCGACAGTGAAAGGGGCATGCGGACGGAAAACGGGGACCGCCTCGTCAGTACACGGCCGGGGCCTGCCGGGGAACGAGATGGGTTCAAACGTGTTTCAGGCCGCGTGGGTGGGCGCGACGCGTATCAAAAACATGACAAGAGCGCGCCGGACCTATACAATCAAGAGTTTCCTCATCATCGGGTTCTGGATGTCCGGCTGCCTTGGGCCTTCGGACGTCACGGGGCCCGGCAGTCAGAGGTTCTGGTCAGTCCCGGTGTCCGGGTGCAGGCCCTTTGTACATCGGCTGGTATTCGGAGATATCTCAATGGTCGTCGTTCGTCTTTCCCGTGGTGGTTCCAAGAAGCGCCCTTCTACAACATTGTCGTGACCGACAAGCGCAACCGTCGCGACGGCAGCTTCATCGAGCGTCTGGGCTTCTACAACCCCGTGGCTTCCGAGAAGGACCAGCAGGGGCCTGCGTCTGGACCTGGCCCGTGTGCAGCACTGGGTCTCCCCAGGGCGCACAGCTCTCGCCCAGCGTGGCCCGTCTGGCCAAGCAGGTTGGTGCCCAGCAGGCCGCTGCCTGATTTCGCGGGGTCTCCCGTGATACCGGGGCTGGCGCATGGCTGATCCGCAATGGATCGGCGTTGGCCGCATCCGCGGCAGCCATGGCGTGCACGGTGCGGTGAAAATCGAGCCTGGGCGCCTGCATTCGGGTCGGTGCTGCGTCATGCCCGACGCTGGCGTCTGGTCGAGTCTGCTGACGCGGAAGCGCCAGTTGCCGTTGCGGGCGGGGCTGTGCCCGCACGGCAAGCCTTGGAGGGCAGACGTGAGGAAGGTCCGGTTGCTGATGCAGGCGGCGCTGTTCACGCACCGGTGTCAGGTTCCCGCGCAGCGGCTCCTTCCCTCGCGCACGGCCCCGTCGCTGCCGGGGCGCTCCCGTCCCCTCGTCCTGCCCCAGATCGTCCGGCGTGGCCGCTGCCGCGTGCAGGGCGACATGCTGGTGGCCGAGCTGGTGCTGCTCGATGGCCAGCCTGCGCTCACGCGCGAACAGGCCATGGCACTGAAGGGGGTCGAGCTGCAGGTCGACCGTGCCGACTTTCCGCCGGCCGACGAGGACGAGTTCTATCATGCCGATCTCATCGGCTGCGAGAGTGATCGGGCAGGGGTGGCGCACGACTGGGTACCGTGGTGGCCGTGGACGATCACGGCGCCCAGCAGGTGCTGCGACTCGATGACGGCCTGCTGATCCCGTTCGTCGAGGCCATCGTGACCACGGTGGATCTGGCGGCACGGCGCATCGAGGTCGACTGGGCAGCCGACTGGCGCTGATGCATTCCCGTGGACTTCGAGATCATCACCATCTTCCCCGACCTGATCGAAGCCATTGCGCCCTATGGCGTGGTGGGGCGTGCGCGTCAGCAGCCCCGGTGGGGGCAGCAGCTTCCAGTGGCGCAGCAGTCCGGGAGGCGTTGCCGCAGGGAGATCTGTCTCAAGGGAACGGCAGCCCCTGCATCCTGCCTCTCCGGCAGAGGATCCTCCGGTTCGCAGTTCTCGTGTCCGGCATGCGCCCGATGCCTACTTCCTGCGCTGCTGGAATCCGCGTGACTACACCTTCGACAACTATCGCCGCATCGATGATCGTCCCTATGGGGGCGGGCCGGGCATGGTGATGCTGGCCGAGCCGCTGCTGCGCTGCCTGGCCGATCTGCGCGGGACGCGGGCACGGGAGGGGCGGCCACCGCTGCCGGTCATCTATCTGTCACCGCAGGGGCAGCATTTTTCGCAGTCGCGGGCACAGCGGCTGGCGGCCTCGCCCGGCGCCATTCTGCTCTGCGGCCGCTACGAGGCCATCGACCAGCGTTTTCTGGATGCCGAGGTCGATGAAGAGATATCCATGGGCGATTTCGTGGTGTCGGGCGGCGAATTGCCGGCCATGCTGCTGCTGGATGCGGTGGTACGGCTGCTGCCCGGTGTGCTGAACCACGGCGAGTCGGCCGAGCAGGATTCCTTTGCCGACGGGGCGCCGGCCCAGCGGCTGCTCGACTGCCCGCACTACACCCGGCCCGAGGTGCTGCCGCCGGGCCTGGTGGGCGACGTCGATCCGGCCGTGCCGGCCGTGCTGCTGTCGGGCAATCATCGCGACATCGACCAGTGGCGCCATGCGCGTGCGCTGGAGGCCACCTGCGCCAAACAGCCCGACCTGCTGGTGGATCTGGGCAGTTGATGGGGTTCCGTTTCATCCACCCAGCCCATCCGTCACCCGGCCCATCCGTTGTCGGCCGGCACGATCTGCGGCTCCCGTTCTGCATCGAACAGGCCGGGCTCCCGGTCAGGGGCGGTTTCGCCGCGCTCATGGGCCAGCAGCCAGTCCTTGCGCTGCATGCCGCCGGCATAGCCGGTCAGCGAGCCGTCCTTGCCAATGACCCTGTGACGGGGAATGACCACGGCTATCCGGTTCGAGCCGATGGCCGCCCCCACCGCGCGCACGGCATCAGGGACGCCCGAGACGTTCGGCCATGGCCTGATAGTGGGTGGTGTGGCCAAACGGAATCGTGCCCAGTTCAGCCCAGACCCGTCGCTGGAAATCGGTGCCCGGGGTGTGCAGGGCGATGTCGAAAGCATGACGGGTGCCCTGGAAGTATTCGGCAATTTCGCGGGCAGCCTGGCGCGTGTGTTCGTTTTCGCGCAGTACGGTGCGTGCCCGCAGGCGCTTCTCCAGGTCGCGGCTTTCGCGCTCGATCCGTTCGGCACGGGCAAATTCGAGCAGGCAGACGCCCTGGTCCGTGGCGCTGACGTACATGGGGCCAAGCGGCGTGGAAAAGCGCTGGCTGCAGATGAGGGGTCATGGCGTGTCTCCTGGTTTTGTTGCCGGCTGCCCGCAGGTGCTGGCATCTGTCACTGATCCGTCACGGGAAACGTTCCGGGGCCAGCTCATTCATCCTGATCCCGGGGCCAACGCGCTCGCAGACTTTTGCAGCGTCCTCCTCTGGTGCAGCGGCTCATGGACATGCTATCATCAGCAGCTTGACCTGACTGCATCCTCTGGCTGGGCACAAACCCTTTCCAACAACAGCCCCGTGCATGATGCCATGGAGTTATCGTCATGAATCTGATCGCCGCAGCTCGAACAGGGAAGAAATTTCCCGCCTCGGCAAACAAATCCCCGCTTTTTGCTCCCGGTGACACCGTGGCCGTGGCCGTGAACGTGGTGGAAGGCTCGCGCAAGCGCGTGCAGGGTGTACGAAGGCGTGGTCATCGCCAAAGCGCAACCGGGGTCTGAACAGCGCCTTCACCGTGCGCAAGATCTCCTCGGGCGAGGGCGTCGAGCGTACGTTCCAGCTGTACTCGCCGCTGATCGCCAGCATCGAGGTCAAGCGTCGTGGTGACGTGCGTCGTGCCAAACTGTACTATCTGCGCAACCTGTCCGGCAAGAAGGCCCGCATCAAGGAAAAACTGCCGGCCCGTACGCAGGCTGCCAAGGCTGCCACCCCGAGGCCGCCGGAAACTGATCGGCCCGGCAGGGCCGACGGCAACGCAGAGGGTATCCCGTGCAAGCCTCGTCAAACCCTGTTTTCGATCCGGCCCGGGCGCCGCTCGCCGCGATGCCCGCCGGATCTCCCTCAGCAACCGCTGTCCGACCATCGCCTGCAGGGGCGAATGGATCCGGCAGCGGTTTTTGCATCCGCCGTCCCGGTGGTCGCTGGAGGCCGAAAAGCAATGCCGAACGCCCGACCGGCGAAGGGCTGCTGGACAGAGATTCCCCGGCCCTGATTCCCGCTGCCGTTCTGGTTCCGCTGCTGCCCACTCCTGACGGGCTGCAGGTGCTGCTCACGGTACGCAGCAACCGGCTGCGCAAGCACCGCGGACAGATTGCCTTTTCCCGGTGGCCGCCTCGATGCCGGTGATGCGTCAGTGGAGGCGGCGGCGCTGCGCGAAGCCCGTGAAGAGACCGGCCTTTTGCCGGCGCAGGTTTTCGGTGCTGGGCACGCTGCCCACCATGGCCACGGGCACGGGTTTCTGGGTCACGCCGGTGGTGGGGCTGCTCGATGCGGCCGTGCGGCTGGACGGGCTGACACTGTCACCCGATGAGGTGCAGGGAAGCCTTTCTGGTACCGCTGGCCTTTCTGATGAATCCGGCGCGGCACCAGCGCCGGATCGGTCGCTGGCAGCAGCAGGGTCAGACCGTCCAGCGCTCCTTCCTTGCCATGCCCTGGCGGGCACCGGACGGCCGTTCCTACTTCATCTGGGGCGCAACGGCGACGATCCTGCGCAATTTCTACCACTTTCTCGCCGCGGACTGAGGTTCGTCCCGGTGCTCAGGGGCTCGAATGGCACCTCATCCATCCAGAGCCCCTGGCCGTGCATCACGGCGTCATGACCTCACACGGTCCCTCGGTTTTGCGGCGTCAGGCTTCACGGCTGCCCGCCTGCAGAAGCCTTCTGGATGGCCTTGCGTACCAGCGCCTTGCGTTGCTGCGTCCGCAGGGACTTCGCCGACTGCATCTGCTGCTGGCTGATATCCGTCATCCAGTAGCGAACCTGACCGGGCTGTCCGCTGGAGGGTCAGGTCGTCAGTGACGCGGATGCCCCGGAAGGTCAGCGGCAGGGTCCAGGCGCCATTCGGCGGGCACTTCCCAGCGGCTGCAGGTGGTCCGTCTGGTCTTCAGCACCTCCTGCTGCAGGCACAGCCAGAACTGCCGTTCATACGGCGCCTGCTGGGCGACGCCCCTGGACCGACAGGGCCACTTTTTCGCCCCTGCACATTGGTCCAGGTCTGCACGGCCGGCTCCGGCGGCACCATGCGGTCGGCGTACAGGCTGGTGTTGTGGTCGGTGGAGAGACTCACCGTGCCATCGCCGGGCGTCTGTGTACCGTCCGGGATGATCGGACCATAGCCCGCTTCTGCTTTTTGCATGCACGCTGCTTCCCAGGGTGAGCAGTTCCCGGCCGGGCACCGGATCGCCGTCCACGCCGAACAGGAAACGTCCCGGCGTGAAGAAGCTGTCCTGCCCGTCATGATAGCCGTCGAAGTACCGGCCCATGTGCGCTTCGAGCGTCAGCGCTGCCGTCAGGCTGTTGAACGCGAAGCCCGGGTATTGCTGCGCGTATTCCTGGTGCAGGAAGCTCGTGAACTGGGTGTGGTAGTGGGGCGGAGAGGGAGGATTGTCGCGGTCGGATGGCTCCTGGAAGCTGGACCAGCCCTCGATGCCGGGCGGTACGCCTTCCTGCTGGATGGCATGACCATCCGGGCCGGGGCCGCTCCACAGGCTGGCGGACCATCCACGATAGGCCTCGCCCAGTCCCCAGGGAACGATTTCCACGATCTGGGTCAGGGCGGCCGCCACGGCGTCGCCACGCACCCCGTTCGGCCCAACCGCCGGGTTGGCATAGCCCGGGTAGGCGGCGGATGACTGCCAGTACAGCTGTCTGTCCGCGCGGTCCGGTGCCTCTTTGGTGGGGGTGTCGCTGGCCTTGCGGCCATCGGCCACGTACAGGCCACGATACTCGAGGTTGCCGCCCGTATCCACATTCTCCGGCACCTGCCAGATGGTGCAGGTCAGCCGCTGCAGCTCGGGCAGCTGCGTGTTCAGGCACAGTCTCGCCTCCCGTGCGCTGGCACCGGCGAGCAGCAGCAGCTGCAGCCTGCTGCCATCGGGCTGCTGCCATTCCTGAATCGCGTCATTGAAGGGAGAAGCGGCCATCGAAGCCGATGGTGCGGGGCGTGCCCGGGGCGCTGAACTGCTGGGTGCGGGTGGTCTTGCCGTCGGCGACCTGGACCGATGCCGTGCGTGTCAGGGCAATCGAGACCTTGTCGCGGAAACCCTCGTACTGGCGTCCTTCGTATCTGGGCAGGAAGTAGCCCTCTCCCGTGATTTCCATGGGGAGCGTGACATTCAGGGCCGCAAAATCGGTGCTGGTGCTGGTGCTGGTGCTGGTGCCGGCCGTGTCCGTGCCGCTTCCAGCCGTGCTGGTCGTGCTAGTCGCGCCGGAGGGAATGGCCTGGGTGTCGAGGTGTAGGCGTAGTGCCGGTCGTCCTGTCCGGATTTCGTGAGTGACTGGCCGCCGAGCACGTTGGGGCGCTTGCCCAGCGCGTCCAGATCCGGGCTGCCTTTTTCGACCCAGGGGCCCTGCCAGGGATAGGCAGGCCAGACCCGGGCAGTCGGCGTCTTGCCGTTCCATTGGGTGCCTTCCAGCAGCATGGCCTGCAGCACCCTGCCGCTGATGCCTTTCGCGTCGATGGCCACGGGGCCGGCGGCGGATGCCGTCGCGTTCCCGTCTGCCTTGCCGGCGGCAGCCGTCACTGCTGTCTCGCTGCGCTGCCGCTGGCCGTTCCGGTGCCATTGGCCCGGCTGGCTGCTGCCTGCCGCTGTGCTGCCGTTGGCCTGCTGGCCATCGCGCTGTCCGGCAGGGGATGCCGGTGCCCCGGAGGTGGCCTTGACGATCGGCTGCTGGTCTGTCGTCGGGGTGCCGTCACCGCAGCCGGCCATCAGGCAGGCCAGCGCGGCTGCCGTGGCAAGGCCCAGCAGGGTGCGGCCGGAACAGGGCATCGTGGCCCCGCAGGGTTGCGGGTGTCCGTGCGCCCGCAAAAGCTGCCGGCGGGTGATGCCTGATCGTGACGCGGTGCGCGAGAGGAGGGGAATGTCCGGTGTTGCCCATGTCCTTTCTCCGTAACGTGGTGGACCCTGTGAAAGACCATAGACCCACCCCGTCACGGATAGGGCAAAGATTGAACATTGTTACGTTACCCCAAGGCTTTCTGGGTGTTTTTGCGGACGCCAATACAACGCGACGTTATGGAATCGTTTCTGGCGGCTTGCAACGCCGCAGTGAATCGTTGCAAGAGGTCGAGGGCGCTGTTGTGTGTGTCCAGTGCCTGTCATGGAGGCGGTAACCCAGTTTGTACCCGGACCCATTGATGGGAGGTTCCCAGCGTGTGCCCGGGCGCATGAGTGCGTGTCATGGGCTCTCTCGTTGCCCGCGCTACCCCGACTGTGCTGCTGACCGGGGCCTTGTGCAGGCGAGGCTGTCTCTTGTCAGGCAGGCGGTGCCGGTGATGCACGACTGGGGCCAGTCTGGAGGGGCTGCCTTTTTGATTCAGTCGTACTGCGCCAGCTGCTGGAACAGCCTGTAGCGGTGCGCGTCGATCCTGCCCTGCTCGGCCGCTGCCCGGATGGCGCAGCCCGGCTCGTCGGGTGCATGCAGTCGTTGAAGCGGCAGTGGCCCAGGTAGGGGCGGAATTCCGGCATGGCATGCAGCAGCTGCCAGTGACTCAGGTGGGCCAGCTCGAACTGCTGGAAGCCCGGGGTGTCGATCAGCCAGCTCTGGCCGTCGTCGAGCAGGAAGGCCCGGCTGAAGGTGGTGGTGTGGCGTCCCGCTGGCGAGGGCCTCGGAAATCTCGCTGGTCTGCTGGCCGGCGGAGGGGATCAGCGCATTGAGCAGGGTGGATTTGCCCATGCCGCTCTGGCCCAGCAGGACGGTGCGCTTGCCGGTCAGACGCTTGCGCACAGGTATCAGCGAGTCGGGATCCTTCAGGGCCGAGATGGGCAGCATCGGGTAGCCCAGCTTTTCGTAGACGCGGGCACGCGCCCTGCACCTCGCTGAAGGTGCGGGTCAGATCCCTGCTTGGTGACCAGCACGAGCACGGGAATGCCCTCGGCCGTGAGGCCGAGCAGCAGGCGCATCAGCAGGGCTTCGTCGAACGCCGGGTAGCCGCTGATCAGCACGGCGGCCTGATCGACGTTGGCGGCGATGATCTTCTGGCGGAAGGCATCGCTGCGCATCACGCGGTTGCGGCGGGGGCCGACGCGCTCGATGGCGCATTCGCCGTTGGCCGCATGACGGTACACCACGTGGTCGCCGACCACGCAGTCCACCCGGCGGCCGACCGTCATGGCGGTGATGTATTCGCCGCCATGGTCTGGTGCCAGCAGGAAGTGGCGGCCCCAGGCAGCCATCACGTCGGCTTCCAGCCGGTCGGCGCGGGTCTGGCCACGGTGCGCGAGCTGGGTGCCGGCTTCCGTCTTGCGGCTGAAGGCGCGGGTTCCCCCTGAACGCAGGGCACGCCCCTGGCCCCTGTTGGCCAGTGCCGTGGCTTCGTCCTCGTAACGTGCGCCGGGGATAGTCGTCACCAGCGCGGGACGGCTTCGGGAGGCGGGAAGGCGGGACGTGCAACGAGCGCTGGCCTGCTGCGGGAATCGCCCGCCTTGCGGGGTCTGGCCCGGGTGCAGCCGGCCTGGCGGACGAGGAAGCCGCAGGCGCGGCACCGGTGGGCAGGGCGTCGGCAGATGAAGTTCCGGCAGGTGAGCGTGTGGCAGGTGTATCCCCGGCAGATGAGGATATGCCAGGTGAGCCCCCGGCAGATGAAGCCCTGGCAGATGAAACCCTGGCAGATGAAACCCCTGGCAGGAGGGGGTGGACTGGTGCAGGTTTTGTGGGTACGGGTTTTGCGGATGCGGGTTTGCCTGGTACGGGTACGGTGGGTGTGGGGCCGGCAGATGTGGGTCTGGCAGAAGATGTGGGCCTGGCAGGAGATGTGGGCCTGGCGGAGATGTGGGCCTGGCAGAAGATGCGGGTTTGGCAGGCGCGGGTACGGGCTTGTCTGGTGTGGGTCTGGCAGGAGCAGACCTGGCAGGAACCGACTGGGCAGGTGCGGGCCTGGCCTGCGCACTGCCGGGGAGGGGGCTTTCCTGCGCAGCCTTTCCAGGCGATGTGGCGCCTGCTGGCGATACCCTGTCCGCCTTCGGATCCGGTGAATGCGGCCGGCCCGTGGGCGATGGCGTACCCGCCGGCGGAACCCGTTCCGGGGGCGGGGCAACCTCGTGATGCGATGGTGAGGCTTCGTCGGGCACGCCGTGGATGGCGGTGTCGTAGACCTCGATCGAGGGTGGTTCGCCGGGCAGGGTATCGTCTTGCTGGATCATGGCAGCAGGGACTGTGACGTGATGAAATCTGCGTGGAATGCGGGGATATATCAGGCTGCCCCGGGCTGTGTCTGCGCCAGCCGTGCCTCGATGCGGGCAATGCGCAGGGGTGGCAGGCGGGTGCGAGTCGTAGAAGGCCGAATGCAGCGGATCGGGGGTGAGGGGTGGCGGCGTTGTCCTCGTAGATCTTGGTCAGTGCCGACACGAGGGCGGTGCCGCTGGCATGGTCGACGGCAAAGGCGTCGGCCTCGAATTCGTCACGCCGTGACAGCCAGGCCATCAGCGGGCGCAGCGGCAGCGTGAACACCGGCAGGGCCAGGGAAAAGAGCAGCAGGGCCACGCCGGCCGGGGCCTGTGTCTGCAGCGGGCTGATGGCGATGCCCAGCCCCTGATAGAACCAGAACTGCCCCGACAGCCAGCCCAGCAGGGCAAAGCAGACCAGGCTGAGAACGGCCTGCAGCACCATGCGCCGGATGATGTGTCTTTTCTTGAAGTGGCCCAGTTCGTGCGCCAGCACGGCCTCGACCTCGTCGGTATCCAGACGGGCCAGCAGGGTGTCGAAGAAGACGATGCGCCGGCTCTGGCCGAAGCCGGTGAAATAGGCGTTGCCATGGGCCGAGCGGCGGCTGCCATCCATGACGAACAGGCCGCCGGCGCTGAAGTGGCAGCGGGCCAGCAGGGCCAGGATGCGCTCCTTCACCGGGCCGTCGGGCAGGGGTTCGAAGCGGTTGAACAGCGGGGCGATGAAGGCCGGGAAAATGAGCAGCATCAGCGTGCTGAAAGCCGATCCAGAAGGCCCAGGCCCACAGCCACCAGGCGCTGCCGGTGGACTGCATGACCCAGATCATGCCGGCCAGCAGCGGCAGGCCCAGCACGGCCCCCAGCAGCAGCCCCTTGAGGTGGTCGGCCACGAACAGGCCGAGGGTCATGCGGTTGAAACCAAAGCGCGCTTCCAGCCGGAAGTGCCGCCACCAGTCGAGCGGCAGCTCGGCCACCGAGATGAGCAGCAGCGTGCTGGCCATGGTGGCCAGCTGCTGCAGCAGCAGATGGGTGGGCAGCCAGCGCATCCAGAATTCGTCGATGTGCTGCAGGCCGCCCAGCAGGGTGAGGACCAGCAGCAGGGACGGCGTTGATGCCCAGCTCGAGCATGGCCAGCCGGACGCGGGCCACGGTATAGGTGGCGGCGCGCTGGTGGGCAGGCTGGCTGATGCGGCTGGCAAAGGGGCGGGTACCTGCTGGCTGTGCCGCGCGACATGGCGGATCTGCCGGCCGGCCAGCCAGAGCCGCACTAGCAGCGAGGCCATCAGAAGGCGACGAACAGGAAGCTGAAGTGCAGGGGTTGCATGCGACAATTAAAGCATGGAAACCCAGGACAAGGCGGGGGGAGTCGGCGCCCCGGACAATACAGGCAAGCCGGCGCGTGACAATTCGCACACGGAGGCGAATGGGCCGGTGCGGCCCGACGAAACCCGGCTGGTCTGGGTGGACATGGAGATGACCGGGACTGCATCCGGACATCGACCGCATCATCGAAGTGGCGATGATCGTGACCGACAGCGAGCTGAACGTGCTGGCCGAGGGGCCGGTACTGGCCATTCACCAGCCCGATGCCGTGCTGGAGGCCATGGACAAATGGAACCAGTCCACCCACGGCAAGTCGGGGCTGATCGACCGGGTGAAGGCCTCGACCATCACCGAGGCTGCGGCCCAGCGCATGCTGCTCGATTTCATGCGGGTGTGGGTGCCGGCCGGCAAGACGCCGATGTGCGGCAATTCCATTGGTCAGGACCGGCGCTTCATGGCCCGCTACATGCCGGAGCTGGAGGAATACTTCCTGTACCGCAACCTGGATGTGAGCACGCTCAAGGGAGCTGGCCAAACGCTGGGCGCCGGGCGTCTACAAAAAGCTTCAAAAAGCGCGGTGCGCACACGGCACTGGCCGACATCCAGGGAGTCGATCGACGAGCTGCGTCACTATCGCCAGTATCTCTTCAATCCGGACGCGCACTGAGGGCGCGCCACGGCGCCAGCAGGTAGAACCTGTTGTTTATGGTGGGCTGTAGCCGGGGGCCGTTGACGCGCAGGGCGTGGCCGGGTTTCGTCGGCTGCCGCATGGTTCCCCAACACGCACTGCAGGGAGCGGGGGCTTCAGATGGAAGGCATCGTGTTGCCCGATCTCCCCGGTCCGCGCGTGCAGGGCGCAGGCCCTACGGCCGGGTTCAGCGCGCCTGTGCAGCCTCCGGCACCGGGCGGCGGTACAGCGCCAGCAGGTGCGGTGTCTTGCCGAACGGGCGGCGGCGTTGCCACACGGGCTGCCACGGCTCGTTGATCAGGGCGGCGCGGCGGTTGCCGTTCAGGCCGCTGTCATCGTTGCGCACCAGCAGGGGCGGGCAGGTCGATGGGGCCGGGGGTGTCGTCGGCCACCAGCAGCCAGGGGCAGGAGCCCGGTGTCGTGGTCGCCTGCTCGGTGGCCCGCAGCTCGGGCAGCCGCACGAAGCGGGCACCGGCGTAGTAGCTGAACAGGGCCAGTTCGCCCTGGTCGAGGCCGGCGTGCATCACGCAGCCCGGTTCGCCGGCAAACAGCTCACGGGTGGGGGTCACCAGTTCCTGGTAGCTCTTGCGCCAGTTGCCGGCGGGCATCCACAGGGTCATCAGCAGCAGCCAGGTCAGCACCATGCCGCCCGACGACAGCGCCATCGGCCGCCAGAAGGGGCGGGGCCGGCGCGAGACCCGCCAGACCACCAGCAGCACCCAGGCGCCGGTGGCCAGCAGGCCGATGGCCAGTTCGGAGACCGAGATGTGGGCGATGAAGCCGGGCAGCGCGGCCTCGGCCTTCATGGCCATGCAGGGGCGGCCAGCCGGACAGGAAGGCCACCCAGTAGGCCCAGACGGCCAGGCTGGCCACGGAGAAGATCATCACGGCAAACCAGTCGACGATGCTGACCATGCTGCGGCGGATCATCGGCAGCGTGATGCCGGTGAGAATGGCCATCGGCAGCACCATCGGCGTCAGCGTGTTCTGGTGGTCGGCCGTCTGCGGGTTCAGCAGCGAGGCCAGCAGCATCAGCAGCAGGGGCACCAGGGCCACGGCAATGGGGGCCTCGCGGCAGCCCGTCCGCCAGCGCCACACGCCCCACAGCACGAAGGGCCACAGCGGCCACAGGTACCAGGGCAGCGTGCCGCCGAGTCGTGACAGGGTGGCCATCGAGGGGGCGCCCACCATGCTGGCGTTCCATTCGAGCCAGCCCTGGAAGAAGGTGGCCACCTGCTGGCTGGCGGCGGCAGTGACCGGGACGGTGGCGGTGCCCTCGGCCAGCGGCATGGCCTGCACCATGGCATCCGGCTGGCTGAAGTAGGCCAGCAGCGCGGGCCAGGCCAGGCTGCCCACCAGGGCCACCGGCAGCACGGTGGCCAGAATCCAGCCTGCCACCAGCCGGTACGGCCGCACGACGAACACCAGCAGCAGGACGGACAGCAGCAGCGACCGCCAGGGGAATGCCGTAGGTGAGCAGGCCGGCAGCAATGGCCGTCCCCACGATCAGGCCACCGCGGCGCGGGTGGTTCATGCACAGGCTGAAGCCGTACAGGGAAGCCGGCCACGCAGGGCAGCTGGGCGGCGTTGGCGGTGGTTTCGTGAATGGGTGCGATCAGCCCGAAGCAGGCCAGCACGGCCAGCAGGGCGGCGTCCGCCACGGCATGGCCGAAGTCCTGCGGGCTGGCGCCGGCCCCGAAGGGGTCCAGTGGCTGGATTTCGGGGCGCATGGCCAGGTTGCGGGCGGCATACCAGAGCATCACCATCGAGAGGGCGATGCCCAGCGCGGCCGTCAGGCGCATGGCCAGATCGGCCGTGATCAGCCATCCGTTGGCCGCGTGGCCCAGGAAACCGGAGAGCAGGGCGTTGAACAGCCGCGCTGCCATCATGCCCAGGGCGCCCAGCCAGAAGGGCAGCGGGCCACCTTCGGGCACCAGCTCGCCCTGCACGTTGGGCACCAGCCAGTCGATGGTGCTGCCGGTGAGCATGGTGTGGGAGATGCCGAAGCCGATGGCATCATCGGTGCGCCACGGATCGCGGCCGATCAGGCCGGCCAGCACATAGACCGCACAGAACAGCAGCGGAATCCAGCGCGGCAGACGGGCGGCGTCGGCCGAGGTGACCAGATAGGGTCGGACGCGGGATCCGGAGCTGGAGCTTGACATGGGCTGATCCTGGGAAAAAGGCCGGTGAGCGGGGTTGTCCGGTGTAGTGGTACTCCCGCTGGGCACGTCTGGCTGTGTCGACAGCACCCAGAATCCATGAAGGATTCCGTGGTCCTGCCGTCATGCCCTGCACGTCCGGCGGAGGGCTTTGCGGGGCATGAACGCGTTCATGCCACGCGATGGTCCATCTGCCTCATTGTCCGGCAGCTGCGGGCGGCTGGCGGAAGAAAACCTTCCGGATTGCGAAGCATCTGCAATGCCAGGCCGAAATTGTGGCATGACAGGGGACGAGTCTCCCCGTGCGTGTCATGGACTCATTCGTTCCCGCGCCGGCCCCTGCCGTGCATTGCTGCAGGACACCACCGGGACCGTGAGCGCATTTGGCCCGGAGTCCGTCACGGAGGCAGCGGACGCAGCGGGGCAGGCAGCCCTGTGGCCGGTCGTACCGGGACAGAGGGGCTCGCGGGACAGAATGGGTGCATGTACCACGCAGGACGGGAATGGATGCATTCACCAGCAGGATGCATGCACCAGCATGCGTCCTGCGTGCCACCCTGCCACAAAAGAAAGCCCCGGCAATGCCAGGGGCTCGATGTAGCCAAGGCGGGAGGCCGTGGCCGCGAGGCACAAGGACGTTCAGGCCTTGGCGACGGGTGCGCCGGTACGGGCGAACTTCTGGCGGAACTTCTCGACGCGGCCGGTTTCGATGATGCGCTGCTGGGCGCCCGTGTAGAACGGGTGCGACTCGGAAGTGACGTCCAGCTTCATCAGCGGATATTCCTTGCCGTCATCCATCTTGATGGTTTCGCGGGTTTGCACCGTGGAACGCGTGATGAACTTGAAACCGTTGGCCATGTCCTGGAACACGACTTCACGGTACTCGGGGTGAATGCCTTCTTTCATAGGGGATCTGTGGGTTCAGCGCCGAAAAGCGGGGTGTTGGAAACGCACGCAACGGTACGGCAGGTAAACGCCCATTATAACCGTTTGATCTGCCGGTGCAACGGCTCGAGGCCGCCGGTCATGTCCGGGAGGCCGTTCGTCGGGCATGCATGGGGGCGAAAACCTCCGTCATGTCCGGGCGACCGTCCGTCGTCTGTGAATGGCAGGCGAAGCCCTGGTGGGATGGCAGACGGGTGGCAAACGGGAGTGGTGCAGGAATGGCTGCGGGGGCGTTCGGGTGGTGCCCATGAAAAAACCCCGGACAGGCCGGGGTTCGTGGACGCCCTGCGCGCAGGGGCCGGCAGGGCACGGATCCATCTGGGCGTGGATCCGTGCCCTGTGCCGGTCGGTCAGGCGCTGGCCGGTTTGCTGGCCTCGTCGGCCCCTGCCGGCCTGTGCCGTCCGGGGCTGCTTCGGCTTCTTCTCCAGATGCTTCGCCTTCGAGGCGGAGATCAGCGCGCAGATGACCGCGGCCAGGGTAGGGCACCGCCTGCAGGGATCAGCACCACCATCCACATGAACGATTCCAGGTGGTTGGGCAGGCGGGTGAGCGAGATGCCCCAGGTGGCCACCAGCAGGCCGATCAGCAGCAGGGGCCTCTTCGCGCACGCCACCCCAGGCCATGCCGGCCGGCTTCTTGCGTTTGGCCGGTTTGGCGGCGGGCGCCGGCGCTGCAGCCGTCGTGGCTGCCCCTGCAGCGGCGGGCTGCCGGGGTGGCGGATGAGTCTGCGGCATCTGCGGTACCGGACGTCTGGCCGGTGGTAACGCCTGCACCGGTGGCGCCGGAGGTTCCGGCTGCCGCACCGGCGCTGCCCGACGCGGTCGATGCCGCGCCGCCGGCAGCACTTTCGCCGCCCGACTGGTCGGAGGCCTGTGTACCGGCACCACCGCCTTTCTCGGTCACCCTCGAAGACGGCCGTCTTGTTCCACAGCCCTTCGTACACACCCTGGGCGATACCGTGCGACAGCGCCATGCCGGCCAGGGCTGCGCCCCAGACATCCTTCTGCTCGCAGCGCACGCGGCGCATGTACAGCAGCGGTCCCATCAGTGCCTTGAAGAAGAAGAAGGCGATCAGCGGGATCAGTGAACAGCAGGATCGGCAGGCTGAACAGGTGCGGTGCCGCGATGATGCCGATGCTCCATGCAATGGCGGCCAGCGCGAACAGCAGGTGCAGGGCATCACCCTACCCACGAGAACCAGCCCGCGATGAAGTGATAGCGCTGTGCCGTGGTCAGGTTGCTGCGGCCGAAGAGCGTCTTCGTGTGCGCCTTCATGATCTGGATGGCGCCCTGGGCCCAGCGCTTGCGCTGCTTCTTGAACGCGAAGAAGGTGTCGGGCGTCAGGCCCCGGCCCATCACCACGTCCACGTAGCGCAGCGTGTAGCCCCTGGTTCATCAGGCGCAGGGCCAGCTCGGCGTCCTCGCAGATCGTCCATTCGGACCAGCCGTCCTTCTTCAGCGGCTCGGCGCGCACCAGCGTCATCGTACCGTGCTGGATGATGGCGTTGCGCTCGTTGCGGTGGTGCATGCCGATGCGGAAGAAGCCGTCGTACTCGAAGTTCATCATCCGCCGGAAGGTGTGACGGCTCCAGCCACGGTGGGCCTGCGGCGACTGCACGACGGCGGTCTGCGGGTCGTCGAAGTAGCTGACCACGTCCTTCAGCCAGCGGCGCACCACCACATAGTCGGCATCGACCACACCGATGATCTCGGCATCGGGCGCCGTCTGCGTCAGGCCATAGTTCAGTGCGACCGGCCTTGAAGCCGGGCCACTTGGGCAGGTGGAAGAACTTGAAGTTCTCGGGCAGGGTGGCCATGAATTCCTCCACCGGCTTCCAGAGCTTCTCGTCCTTCGTGTTGTTGTCGATGACCAGCACCTCGAAGTTGGTGTAGTCGAGCGCCGCCAGGCTCTTGATGGTGGCGATCACCATGTCGGGCTGCTCGTTGCAGCAGGCCAGGTGCAGCGACACCTTCGGCTCGCGCGCCCCCGGGGCCAGCGGCCGCGGCCGGTAGACGTGCCGCAGGTTGCCCGGCCAGAACATCTCGACGAACTCGAAGAAGTTGGTCAGCAGGATGATGGACATGGCCAGCAGCGACGGCACCAGAATGACCAGGAAGGTCCAGTCGATCGGGCGCATGTAGTAGTCGAAGGGCAGGGGCCACCAGCCAGGCGAACAGCGAGATCACCGACTGGAACACGATGCCGAAGGCCAGCCGGCTGGGCAGCTGCAGGTTCGAGAAGGTGAACATGAACCAGAACAGCGCCACCACGCCGGCCACCGAGGCCAGTGCCGCCTTGGTTTTCCCAGTTCGGGTCACGCTCGATGGGGGCAGTCAGGCTGTACTTGGGCTGCCGGTAGGCATCCAGATAGCCCCAGTAGGGGCCGGCCCGGCCTTCCAGCTCGATCTTCCAGGGCTGGTCGATGCCTTCCATCAGGAAGTAGTCGAGGTTCTCGGCGGCGGCGCGCACCAGGAAACCACGGATGAATTCGGCCTGGCTGGACGGCGAGGCACGCGAGGAGTCGCGGCGGTCGCCCTGGCTGGGCCAGCCCACCTCACCGATGACGATCTTCTTGTCGGGGAAGCGGCGCTGCACCTCGTGCAGACGGCCGAAGGTGTAGTCGAGTGCCTGCTTCACCGGCAGCCCCTCCCAGTAGGGGCAGCAGGTGGACGGTGATGAAGTCGGCATTGGCGGCCAGCTCGGGGTAGCGCAGCCAGACGTGCCACGGTTCGGCGGTGGACACCGGCTTGCGCACGCGGCGCTTGACCTCGCGCATGTGGCGGATGGAGTCGGCCGGCGTGCGTTCGCCGGTCAGCACCCGTTCGTTACCCACGATGACCCGCTCGATGGCGCTGGTTTCCTGCACGGCCTTCTCGAGCGCGTCGATTTCCTTCTGGTTGCGCTCCTCGTCCTGCTCACCCAGACACCGGCCGTCAGGTGCAGGCCGGCCTTCTCGACCAGCGCCGGGATCTGCGGCCGGTCGGCACTGGTATAGGTACGGATGCGGGTGGTGAACTGCGAGAGGATCTCGAAATCCTTGAGGATCGAGGCATCATCGGCATCCTTGCCTTCCAGCGGATTGTCCCAGCGCTGGGCCGAGTTGTAGGCCAGGCCGCTGATCTTGCTGTAGAAGGGCGGGGCATCCACCACCGGATTGATCTTGTCCCAGACCACGAAATTCAGCACGGCGATGAGCAGTGCCAGAAACAGTGCGCTCAGTACTCCGGCCCACCGTCACCGGGTGACGGGTACGGAAGTGAACGGCCAGTGAACTGTCGTGATCGGGAGAGGAAGGAGAATGTGAGTCCGGTCCGGACATAGCGAGATTTCCAGTCAGGATTGACGAGATGTCGGTACAGCGTGTGCGTTGGCACGGTGCAGGATCGCGAGGGGCCCGAAGACGCCATGCCCGCCGGCGCACGCAGCGGGCACATGCCGCAGATGCATGGCATGCTGCAGATGCATGCGGCAGGCGCGCGCAGCGGGCACAGGGTACGCCGGCGTCCGGGCCGGCAGGCCCCGACGGCCCCACCGGCAGGCCAGACAGCAATTGTGCCTGATGTTGCAGGCCCGGCGCGGCCACGAAAGCCGCCCTGCCGGCCCGCATGCCGCCTGCGCGGCAGGCATGAAGGTGAGATGCGGCAGCATGACCCGGTTGCGTTGTCCGACCTGCCGTCAGGCCGGGAGGAGGCGGCTGTACTGCAAGGCCTGCACCACCGTGGCACGCGGCAATCTGCGACACGAATTCTATGGCGGCGGACGTCTGGCAGAATTACGGTCCTGTGACGTCTATTTTCAGGCTGAAACAGATTCGGCGCTGTGCCGTGAGGCTGTGTGGGGATGGACGCGTCCATGGTTCGTTCTCGCTGGGTCTGGCTGGCCGCGCCCGGCCCCTCGGGCCGGCATGGCCTGCAGTGACGCCGGTCGCGTGTGGGGGCGTCTGGCCGGATGGGGTCCAGTGCCGCCGGTCGAGCGTGGTGCATCCGGCGTGCTGCCCGGCGTGGCCGGTGTGGTGCCGCAGCAGCCGCCCGGCCCGGTGCCGACCGGGTTTGCGCGCGCCCACCGGACGCAATCGGCTATGCTTTGCACCATGGCTGGCCCCGGTGTCCGGCCGCGGCCCTGTGCCCGGGATGCGGTGCCGGCTGCTTCCTGCGCCATGCAGCGGCTTTCTTCCTTTGAAGGCCGTCTTCGCCGGCGGCCGTTTTTCCGCGTCATTCGCTGGCTCTTCCTTTTTCCTTTCCCGACCGGCCCGTCCGGTCCCTTCCTCCTGTTCATTCATGTCCGAGTTCCTGTCCCGCAACCGTTCCTGGCTGATGACGCTGCTCTGCCTCGTGGCCGCTCTCTGCGTGCTGGCCTGGTGGCGTGCCGAAGGCACACCGCAGCCGCTGGCCGAAGGTGCTGACGGCAAGCTGCAGTGCCTGTCCTACACCGCATTCCGCAAGCCGGATGAAACCCCGATGAATCCCGATGCCAGCGTGGACGAGGCCCGCGTGCGGGAGGACCTTTCCATCCTGTCGGCACGGACCGGCTGCGTGCGCACCTATTCGGTCATCCAGGGGCTGGAGCACGTGCCGAAGGTGGCGAAGGAGCTGGGCATGCAGGTGCTGATGGGCATCTGGATCGGCCGCGAGCGCGACAAGAACGACCTCGAGATCGAACGGGCCATCGCACTGGCGCGCCAGTATCCCGACACCATCCGCGGCATCGTGGTGGGTAACGAGGTGCTGCTGCGTCGTGAGCAGTCGGCCCAGCAGATGGCCACCCATCTGGACCGGGTGCGAGCGGCTGTCGACATCCCTGTCACCCTATGCCGATGTCTGGGAGTTCTGGGCCGAGAACAAATCCCTGGCCGATCACGTCTCCTTCGTGACCGTCCACATCCTGCCCTATTGGGAAGACCATCCGGTTGGCATTCATGATGCCATCCAGCACATCACCGGCACGGCCGAGCAGATGCGACAGATGTTCCATGGCAAGGACGTGCTGATCGGCGAGACCGGCTGGCCCAGTGCCGGTCGCCAGCGCATGGCCGCCGTGGCCAGCCGGGTCAACGAGGCCCGCTTCATGCGCGAGTTCAGCCAGGCCGCCGCCGATCACCATCTGAACTACAACTTCATCGAAGGCTTCGACCAGCCCTGAAAACGGGGGCAGGAAGGGGCCATGGGTGGCAACTGGGGCGTGTTCGACAGTGACGGCCAGCCCAGTTCCCGGCCACCGGCCCCGTGGCCGAGGATCCGCACTGGTACCGCGGCTGAGCTGGGCGCGGCAGCCGGTGCCCTGGTGGCCCTGTGGCTGCTGCGGGTCTGGCGGGTGCGTGGGCGTGCCACGCAGGTGCAGCTGGTGGCGCTGGGCGATGCCTCCGGCGGGCTGCTGGTGGCGCAGGCCCGCTACGGCACGATCTGGAACCGTGACGTGCTGGAATGGGGCACCTCGGTCATCTTTGGCCTGGCCTCGGTGGCACTGGTGGTGGTGATGGCCCGGCTGATCGCACTCGGACGCTCCGACCGGCCGGGCCGGGGGCGGACTGGAATCGCTGGACGGGGTGCAGGTGCCGTCCTTCATCACCCTGTGGCGCCGTCGCCGGGCGCATTTCGACGCGCTCGACTGGCTGGGCGTCTGCCGCAGCTTCTTCCTGTTCGGGGGCGCTGATGGCGCTGCTGCTGGTGTTCGATTCCCGCTACCGGGGCTTCCCCACCGTGCTGTACATGCTCGCTGCTGGGCCTGCTGATGGCCCGTCTGGCCGGCCTGCGTCTGGTGGGGGATGCCGAAGAGCGCGTGCTGGCCCGCATTTGCGCGCTGGGTGCCGTGCTCTTCGTGCTGATGGAGGGCTTTGCGAATACCCAGTCGTGGGTGTTCGGCCTCACGCTGCTGGCGCTGGTGGCTGCCGCCGGCGGCCTGCGGCTGTGCCGGCGGGGGATCTGCAGGCGGTAAAAACAGCCGTCGGCAGGTTTTTGCTGAATCCGGCCCGGCTCCGGGTCGGCAAGAGGGGCGCGATTCTTTCCAGGAAAGGACTTTGCGCCCTTTTCTGTGGTGCGTTCAGTGGGGAACGGTGCGTCCGGCTGTAGTCCAGTGTGCCTGGTGTCATCACGCACCAGCCCCCCGGTGCAGCCCCCTGCACGCCCGGTGAGGGTTCGCCCTTCACATCACCGAAATACATCACGAAGGTCTGGCGCCAGCGCTCGACCTCGGCGCGGTTGCGCATGAACGCGGGGAAGTGCCACCAGTACGAATTGTCGTACTCCCAGATCGGGCGCAGGCCGCCCGCCGGCTGCACGTCGGTACGCACCGACCAGCCGTTGAAGCTGTTTTCCTGCATCTGGCGCGAGACCAGCCAGCTCAGATAGAGTTTGGCGGCAGCCGTGTGGCGCGCCCTTTCAGGATGGCGGCCCGCTGGCCCCAGGCCATGAACGGATGGTTGTCGGCCACCACCCAGCGTGCGGCCCCCATCGGCTCCGGTCAGCGAGCCGGCGCCCCCGATGCCGATCGGCCGCGTACCGCTGTTCACCGCGTCGCCCGGCGTGTTGGTGCCCCGGGCAAACAGGATGTCCTGTTCGCTCATGCGGGCGCACCCAGTCCCAGCCGTAGATCTTGGCGTACAGCTTGTACAGGTACAGGACGGCATCGTCATCCTGCGGGTAGGAGGAGGCGATCCTGCCTTTCCATTTCGGGTTGGCCAGCTCTTCCGGCGTGCTGGGCATGTCACCGGCCGAGGCGTTGACCATGAAGCTGAAGGCCAGCACCCCAATCGAGATCCAGGCGCCATGCTCGTCCCGGAAGAACGGATGAATGGCCGGGAAGGCGGGCGGCATGAAGGGCAGCAGCCGGCCTTCGTGCTTCCAGCGCTCGAAGTCCTGCAGCGTCTGCAGCTGCACCACATCCGGCACCAGTGTGTCCGTGGCCAGCTGGTTGTCCACGCGTACGTCGTGGATCTTGCTGTAGTCGACGATGATGTCGATATCGATGTTCGGGAAGCGCGCCTTGAAGCCGTTCTTTGCGTAATCCTGCTGGTCCGGCGTGTCGCCACCAGCGTAGACGATCAGCCTGCCGCCCTCGGCCTGGGCTGCCTCGTACATCTCGTTGAGGATCTGCTCTTCCTCGTCCCCCTGACGGCGCATTGCCCAGCGGCAGGCCGGACAGGCCATGACCCCGTGCCCCCGGGTGGGCGTGGCCGGGGTGGCCACCATGGTTTTGCGGTGCCGTGATGTGCGCCACCATTCGTGGCCAGGGGCCGACTGGGCGCCCAGCACGGCGGGCAGGGGCGGCAGCGCTGGCCAGCAGCCGGCGACGCAGCGTGGACGGGGTATCTGTCTTCAGGGGCATGAGCTGCTCCGATAGTGTCAAGGAAATGAAACCGTATCGGAACAGTCGGTTTTTCTGACAGAAAGTGTGTGATTGTTTTTTTCGGAAATTCAGTGTTCCGGAAAAATGGTCCAATGTCCGGAAAAAGTGCCCCCCATGGCACCGCCCTGGAGCGTCAAACCGCCAGTTCGCTGCCCTCGCCCCGTTCGCGGGCGTTGATGCGGGCCAACAGCATGGCGCTGACCAGCGCCGCTACGGCGGCCGGCTGGTAGGCGTAGAGGATCAGCCCGGCCATCGCCAGCGTGAGGGCCCAGCGGGCCACCAGCCGGCTCTGCTTCCAGCAGCCCAGCAGGGCCACCAGCAGCGCCACCACGCCCAGATCCTGCCGGAAGAACGACACCACCAGCGGTGTGCGCAGCGCGCACCAGCCCTCGAAGCGGTGCACGTCGCAGTGCAGCGCCAGCTCGGTGTTCTCCACCATCAGGTAACGCAGCAGCAGCGCCACCACCAGTGCGATGGCGGGCCAGAGGATGTCTTTCCCTGCGAGTGTTCATGCGTCGTCGTCGCTTCCGGATCTCACTTCTTCATCATCTCGAAGAACTCCGCGTTGTTCTTCGTGGCCTTCATCTTGTCGAGCAGGAACTCCATGGCCTGCAGCTCGTCCATGTCGTGCAGCAGGCGACGCAGGATCCAGACCTTCTGCAGGATCTCGGGCTTGATCAGCAGCTCCTCGCGGCGGGTGCCGGAACGGTTGATGTCCATCGCCGGGAAGATGCGTTTTTCCATCATCCGCCGGTTCAGGTGGATCTCCATGTTGCCGGTGCCCCTTGAATTCTTCGTAGATCACCTCGTCCATCCGGCTGCCGGTATCGATCAGCGCCGTGGCCAGGATGGTCAGCGAGCCACCTTCCTCGATGTTGCGGGCCGCACCGAAGAAGCGCTTGGGCCGCTGCAGCGCGTTGGCATCCACACCGCCGGTCAGCACCTTGCCCGACGAGGGCACCACCGTGTTGTAGGCGCGGGCCAGACGGGTGATGGAATCGAGCAGGATGACCACGTCCTTCTTGTGCTCGACCAGGCGCTTGGCCTTCTCGATGACCATCTCGGCCACCCTGCACGTGGCGGGTGGCGGGCTCGTCGAAGGTGGACGATACCACCTCGCCGCGGATCGAGCGCTGCATCTCCGTCACCTCCTCGGGGCGCTCGTCGATCAGCAGGACGATGACGACGGCTTCCGGGGTGATTGGTGGTGATGGCGTGCGCGATGTGCTGCATCATCACCGTCTTGCCGCTCTTGGGCGGCGCCACGATCAGGCCCCGCTGGCCTCTTGCCGATGGGGGCGATGATGTCGATGATCCGCCCGGTGATGTTCTCGTCGGTCAGCAGGTCCGGGCCGCTCCAGACGTCAGCACCTCGTCCGGGATGCAGCGGTGTGAGGTTCTCGAAGAGGATCTTGTGCTTGGAGTGCTCGGGCGGCGCCCCGTTGATCCGGTCTACCTTCACCAGCGCAAAGTAGCGCTCGCCATCCTTCGGTGTGCGTACCTCGCCCTCGATCGAATCACCGGTGTGCAGGTTGAAGCGCCGGATCTGCGAGGGCGAGATGTAGATGTCGTCCGGACTGGCCAGATACGACGTTTCGGGCGTGCGCAGGAAGCCGAAGCCGTCGGGCAGCACTTCCAGCACGCCGTCGCCGAAAGATCTGGTCGCCGTTGCGCGCCTTGCGCTTGAGGATGGCGAACATCAGCTCTCGCTTGCGCAGACGGTTGGCGGCTTCGATGTCGAGGCTTTGCGCAATGTCGATCAGTTTCGAGATGTGCAGGGCCTTCAGCTCGGACAGGTACATAGGACAGACGATGAGGGTTGATCGGGAGCGGCACCACGGGCCAGCGCCGGTGGTGCAGAAACGCGGAAGGAAGGGAGATTGGATAACCGGAGTGCGGTGATGGCCAGTCTGCGGATCACCGGCCCGCCGGGCGATACAGGCCGGGCGGCGCGACGGATGAAACCTGTGGGGAAGCTCCGGCCGGGGCTGCCTGACGTGGTGACTGCCGGCGTTCCGGGCGTGCGGAAGTCCGTGCAGGTCACCGGCCCCTTTCCGCAGACGGGAAGGATGCAGGCATTGGGCAGCGTGGCGGGAGAGGAACCCGGATGGCTGAACAGCCGGACGGGAGGGCCAGGGGCCGAAGGTGCCTGCGGGAGGAGGGTGGTCCGGCAGGACCATGTCCGTACAGGCAGACGTGGCGTGGAGCCCGTTGCGCATCGCGCCGTTGCGGCTGCCCGGCGACAGGGCCGGCAGCGGCGGGGCGAGCGCCCGATCAGGGTCGGGTTCGCACTGTACTACGAAAGAGCCGCCAGCGCAAAAATGCCGGGACAGGGAACGGGCCATAAAGCGAAACGGGCCATGTATCGGAGGAGGCCGCACCGGGGCAGGAGCCTGGGCGCTGTACGGCCGGCACGCGCCGGCATGGAGGGCGCATGGCCACCCGGATGAGACCACCCGCGCCATGGCCGGCGTGGCGATGAACGGATCCATGACACACCCCGGGCGGTGGGTTCGGTACCCGTCGCGTAACCGTGTACCGTCAGCGTGCGGAACGACGGGGGCTGCTTCGTGGTGTCTTCGGCAGCCGTTTGCAGCGCCTGTGCGGACTGACCTGTGCCGGGACTGTCGATGCCAATGGCGTATGACCGTTTGCGGCGCCTGCGCGCGGGCTGACCTCGTTCCGTCCCCGCCGGGGAAAGCTGCCCCGGACCGCTTTCCGGGATGGTCAGAGGTTGCTGTCGAGGAAGGCCGTGAGCTGGCCTTGGACACGGCACCCACCTTGGTGCCCACCAGCGTGCCGTTCTGAACAGCATCAGCGTCGGAATACCGCGGATGCCGTACCTGGCTGCAATGGCCTGCTGCTCGTCGACGTTGACCTTGGCCACCGCCACATGCGGTCGGCATAGTCGTGCGACACCTCGTCCAGAATGGGGGCGATGAGCTTGCACGGACCGCACCATTCGGCCCAGAAATCTACCAGCACGGGGACGTCCGACTGCAGAACGTCGGCGTCGAAGCTGTCGGTGGAAACGTTTTTGATACCCATAGGTCTCGTGGAACTCCTGTTTGGGTGCTAAAAATAACACGGCTGGCCCGGAAAGGGCATCCCCGGCTTGCCCCTGGAACCCTCTGCGTCCGCTTCGGTCCGTTCCGGTTTGCCCTTGCGCCTGCTTCATATACAATCGGCCCCTGACGGGCCTCGCATTGTGGCCTGGGAACCTGGTCAGGTCCGGAAGGAAGCAGCCATAACCGGATCCCGCAAGTGCCGAGGGCTCGGCTCGTCCCCTTCAGGTCTTTCTGCCTGAAGCCTTCTCGGATGGTCCGGCATGTCCTGCCGCCGGCGGCCTCGCCACAGGCTGGCTGGTGCAATGTGCCTTCCGGCTGCCCGCACGCGCCCGGCACCCGGTCTGGCAGGGCCGGTTGAAGTCCACGGCCGCCGTCCCCAGCTTCATCCTTCCATCAGCCTTTCAGCCCGCTGCGCCGCCTGCCGGCCACGGCACGCTCCCCGGTGCAGTCAAACACCCCTCTGGCAGCCATCAGGTACTGGCGCGCAAATGGCGTCCGCGTGACTTCGACGCCCTGGTCGGACAGGACACCGTCGTGCGTGCCCTGCGCCATGCGCTCGACAACCAGCGCCTGCACCATGCCTACCTGCTCACCGGTACCCGGGGCGTGGGCAAGACCACCATCGCCCGCATCCTGGCCAAGGCGCTGAACTGCGAGAAGGGTGTCAGCTCCCACCCTTGCGGCGAATGCTCCGCCTGCCGCGGTGTGGACGAAGGGCGCTTCCCCGACTACCTCGAAATGGACGCCGCCTCCAACCGCAAGGTGGAGGAAATGGCCGTCGTGCTCGAAAAACGCCGCCTACCTGCCCACGGTGGGCCGCTCAAGGTCTTCGTCATCGACGAGGTCCACATGCTTTCCACCCACGCCTTCAACGCCATGCTGAAGACGCTGGAAGAGCCGCCGCCGCACGTCGTCTTCGTGCTGGCCACCACCGACCCGCAGAAGGTGCCCTGTCACCGTGCTGTCGCGCTGCATGCAGTTCGGCCTGCGCAATGTCGGCCCGGCCACCGTGGCCGGCCATCTGGCCCACGTGCTGGATGCCGAAGACATCCCCTACGAAGAAGGCAGCCTGAAGCTGATCGGCGAAGGCCGCCGGCGGCAGCATGCGTGATGGCCTGTCGCCGCTCGATCAGGCCATCGCCCTGGGCGGCGGCCAGGTGGCAGCAGCACCGTGCAGGAAATGCTCGGCACCGTCGACGAGGCACTGGCCCCCGAACTGCTCACCCTGCTGGCTGGTGGCGATGCCGCCGCCGTCGTGGCCGAGGCCGACGCACTGGCTGCCCGCAACGTGGCGCATGCGCAGATCCTCGCGGCCATGGCCGGCGAGCTGCAGCGCATTGCGCTCGCCCAGGTGGGGCAGGGCGATGCCCATCCGCTGGCCGACCGGATCGATCCGGGCGACGTGCAGGTCTGGTACCAGATCGCCATCCACGGCGTGCGCGACCTGTCGCTGGCGCCCGATGCGCAGACCGGCTTCATGATGACCCTGCTGCGCATGCTGGCGTTCCGCGCCGAATCGCTGGCGCTCACGCCGCAGAGCGTGGCGCAGCTGGGTGCAGGCGCTCCCTCGCCCTCGCCCGCAGCAGGCATGCCTTCCGCGATGGGGGCAGCCTCCCGCGGCGCACCCGCGGGGCGTGATGCCCGGGCTGTGGCGGCGGCCATGGCGGCACAGGCCACCGGATCGGCGGAACGGTCCGGCGCAGCCCGTACCGGCGGGGCCGGTGGCGCTGGTGCCGCACCATTCGCTGCACAGGCCGCGGGTATGTCCACGGCAGGTGCTTCAGGTCCAGCTTCGGGCAATGCGGTTCCGGGCGCCCAGGGGGCCGGGCATGCCCGGCGCCGACGTGGCCAATGACCCGCGCGCCCGTGCCCGCCAGATGGCGGCCGCCATGGTGGCCCGTGGCGGTGATCGCCAGCACGCCGGCGCCGCACGCCAGACCGGAGCCAGTCAGGGGCCGCCGGCCAGCGCCCGACCCCGGCAGGACGCGAGGCACAGACCCCGGCGCATCGTCCGGACCAGCCCGCGCCCGACGAACCCGGCCGACCTGCTGCACAATCTGCCGGCATATCATCGCAGTCGCCAGCTTCCCGGCAGGCACCGGATTCCCGGCAGGCTTCGGCCTCTCAACAGGTTTCTGCTCCTGCGCAGGCATCACCTCACCAGCGGCCGCCCTCACAGCCGTCGTCCCGGCAGCCATCACCCCAGCAGCGCTCGCCGGCTTCCCCGGAGGTACCCGCCCAGCAGCCGGGGCACGGACACGCGCGCGAGGCGCGCTACTTCGACAGCTCGGCCAGCCGGCAGGCCAGTTCCCTGCTGGGGGCGATGACGCGCCCGCCGTTTCCCCTGACGCCCGGGCAGACTCCCCCTCGATTTCGATGGTGACTGGCCCGCACTGGCCGCCCGCCTGCCCGTGCAGGGCGCCGTGCGCCAGCTGTTTGCCCAGAGCGAACTGAAATCCCTGCAGGGCACCCGGTTCCAGGTGCAGGTGCAGGTCCGTCACCTGGCCGAGCCGGCGCTGGTCGAACGCGCCCGCGGGCTGCTCTGCACCCACTTCGGCACCGACGCAGCTGCAGGTTTCGGTGGGCCAGGTGGGCAACAGACGGCCGCCGCACGTGCGTCGGAACAACAGGCGCGTCGTCAGGCTGCCAGCGAACAGGCCATTGCCGCCGATCCGTTCGTCAGAACATTGCTTGAAGAGTTCGGAGCCACCATACTGCCGGATTCGATCAAACCCCTCGATGGAGAAAACCACACCATGATGAAAAACCAGTTGGCTGGCCTCATGAAACAGGCCCAGCAGATGCAGGACAACATGAAGAAGGTCCAGGACTCGCTGGCCGACATCGAGGTGGAAGGCCAGTCCGGTGCCGGCCTCGTCAAGGTGCTGATGACCTGTCGCAACGATGTCCGCCGCATCACCATCGATCCCAGCCTGGTCGGTGATGACAGGGACATGCTGGAAGACCTGCAGGCCGCCGCCGTCAACGACGCCCCTGCGCCGTGCCGAGAAAACCGCCCAGGAAAAGATGTCGGCCGTCACCTCGGCCTGCCGCTGCCCCCGGGATTCAAACTGCCGTTCTGAGTACGCGTCTCACGGCTCCGGTATTTGTGAAAGCCCCCGCGTGAAAGACCCCGCCGCCCTCGATGAACTGGTCAAGGCTTTGCAGGGCCTGCCCGGCGTTGGCCCGCGCTCGGCCCGGCGGCTGGCCTTTCACCTGCTGCAGCGTGACCGCGACGCCGCGCGGCGCCCTGGCCGATGGCCTGAACGAGGCGCTGGACCGCGTCCAGCACTGCAGCCGCTGCAATACCTCACCGAACACGACCTCTGCGAGATCTGCAGCGACGAAGACCGGGGACCCCACCCAGCTCTGCGTGGTGGAAAACCCGGCCGACCTGCTGGTCATCGAACACACCCGTGCCTTTCAGGGCCTCTATTACGTCCTGATGGGGCGCCTGTCGCCACTCGACGGCATCGGCCCCGCCGACCTGCAGTTCGAGCGCCTGCTGACCCGCGCCACCGACGGCGTGGTGAAGGAAGTGGTGCTGGCCACCAATTTCACCCAGGAAGGGGAGGCCACCGCCCACTACCTCTCCGAGGTACTCACGGCCCGTGGCCCGTCGGTCAGCCGCCCGGCCCGGGGTGTACCGCTGGGCGGCGAGCTGAATACGTCGATGCCGCCACCGTGGCGCAGGCGCTGCGGGACCGGAAGCGGGTCTGATTGCTCAGTCATCCACCTGCCGCCAGTGCTGCAGCCGGTGATACGCGCTGCGCAGCGGCGAGGCCGTGTTGAGCTGGATCAGCCGCCCGAACGTATACGCCTGCTGGCTGGTGAGGGTGGTGTACCAGACCGTTTCGTACAGCTCGGCCTCGGTGCGCCGGTCGAGAAAGGCGAGAATCTCCTCGTAAATACTGTCGAGCTTTTTCAGCAGCTCGGCCCACGGCACACCGGCATACGCGGCATAGAAACCGCGGGCGATCTCCCGAACTTTGCGTTGGGAATGGCGCAGGGTTTGCCCGTCTCTTCCCAGTGCCGGTTCCAGCGCAGCACCTCCTCGCCCCAGCCCACCAGATAGGCCACCAGATCGTGCGGAGACATGCGGGTGTTTCTTTTATCTGGCCTTCCAGCACGGGCTGGCTGGTGTCCTTTGGGGGCAATGCTGCCGAGTACGGGGCGAAGTTCGCCGAATTCATGGGTGATGTCGGCGATCAGGGCGTTTCTGTTCGCGGGGATGGGCATGAGTGGGCCTTTCAGGTATATCTGTCCGGAGTGATGGTAGTACTCATCTGCGCAGCGGCGTACCATGCGCGTTCCCCTGTCCCTATTCTTTCTTCCGGAGACACCATGCCCCAACGCATCGTCGTCCTCACCGGCGCCGGCGTCAGCGCCGACAGCGGACCTCAAGACCTTTCGTGACAGCGATGGCCTGTGGGAAGGCCATCGCGTGGAGGAAGTGGCCACGCCCGAGGCCTTCGACCGCAACCCCCAGCTGGTCATCGACTTCTACAACGAGCGCCGCCGGCAGGCACGGGCGGCCCAGCCCAATGCCGCCCACCTCGCCCCTGGCCCGGCTGCAGGATAGCTACGACGTGCAGATCATCACCCAGAACGTCGATGACCCTGCACGAGCGGGCCGGCAGCCGCACCGTGCTGCACCCTGCATGGCGAGCTGAACAAGCTGCGCAGCACGGTCGATGAGGACTATGTCATCGACTGGACCACCGACCAGAAAACTCACTGATCTGGACCGCAACGGCAACCGCCTGCGCCCGTTCATCGTCTGGTTCGGCGAGAGCGTGCCGCTGATCGAACAGGCGGCCGAATGGGTGGCGCAGGCCGACCGGGTCATCGTGGTGGGCACCTCGCTGAAGGTCTATCCGGCGGCGGGGCTGCTGCGGTTTGCGCCCGCCCATGCCGAACGCTATCTGGTCGATCCTCGGCCACCGGCCGCGCCCGTGTGCACATCATTGCTGCCACGGCCGCCGAAGGTGTGCCTCCGCTGGTGGACGAACTGATGGCGCAGGCCGGGCAGGCGTGACGGGCAGGTATGACCGGCAGGGTCTGCTGGCGGCATGATCTGCCAGCGAGCAGGGTGGCCTGACCGGAACGGAGGGTATGGGGGCTTCCGGAAGATGCGGGCATCAGCGGGGTTCAGGGGCCGTGAGTATTTCGGGGCCGTGAGTATTCGGGAAGCCGGAAACCCGTGCCGCGCCTGTGGCACAATATATTCATAAACCGTCGGTTCCATATTTCCATGAACAATATCAACAAGAGATCGGCATTCGTGGCCACGGGCCTGATGCTGTTTGCGCTGTTCTTCGGCTCGGGCAACCTCATCTATCCCCCCACCATGGGGCAGCAGGCCGGTTCCAGCATCGTGCCGGCCATGCTCGGCTTTCTGGTCACTGGCGTCGGGCTGCCGCTGATGGGGGTGCTGGCGATTGCGTACTCCCGCTCGCGTGACATCCAGCAGCTGGCCAGCCGGGTCAGCGTCTGGTATGGGGTGGCGTTCTCGGTGGCGCTGTATCTGTCCATCGGGCCGCTCTTCGTGGCGCCGCGCAATGCCACCGTGGCCTTCGACATCGGCATCAAGCCTTTCCTGGGTGAGGGTGATCACCCGGGCTGGCTGGCCGGCTTTGCCGTCATCTTCTACCTCCTGAGCTTTTGGCTGTCGGTGTCGCCCGGCAAGCTGGTGGACCGGGTGGGCAAGGTGCTCACACCGGCGCTGCTGCTGTCCATTGCCATTCTGGTGGTGTATGCAGCCTTCAACCCGATGGCACCGCTGCAGGCCCCGTCGCCCGAGTATGCGGCCCATCCGGTGGTGAAGGGGCTGATCGAGGGCTACGGCACGATGGATGCGCTGGCCTCGCTGGTGTTTGCCATCATCGTGATCAACGCCGTGCGCAGCATGGGCTTCGAACGCAATGCCGACATCATGTCGCTGACCGCCCGGGCCGGGCTGGTGGCGGTGACGTTCCTGGCCATCGTCTATGCCTTCGTGGCCTACATGGGCGCGAGCAGCGTGGGAGTCATGGGCTTTTCAGGAAAATGGCGCCGCCGTGCTGGCCAAGAGTGCCACGCACCACTTTGGCTATCCCGGCAATTTCCTGCTGGCCGTCATCGTGGTGCTGGCCTGCCTCGTCCACGTCGGTGGGGCTGATCACCTCCTGCGGCGAATATTTCGTGCGGCTGATTCCCGGGGTGCCGTTCCGGGTGTGGATCATCCTGTTCACGCTCATCTCGTTCGTGCTCTCCAACGCCGGGCCTCCACCATCATCAAGTTTTCGGTGCCGCTGCTGATGCTGCTGTATCCGCTGACGGTGGTGCTCATCCTGCTGGCCTTCCTGAACAACCTGTTCGGTGGCCGCCAGGTGGTCTATGCCTGCACGCTGCTGGGGACGGCACCCATCGCCATCATCGACGGCTGGCGCACGCTTCACACCATGCTCGAAGGCGCGCCGGATGCCTGGATCCTGCAGGCCGATGCCTGGCTCAAGGGCGCGCTGCCGTTCTATGCCGAGGGGCTGGGCTGGGTGCTGCCGGCGGCTGCCGGTTTCGTGGTGGGGCTGGTGCTGAGCCGGATCGGAGGAGGCACGCGACCCGCAGGCTGATGTTCGCGGCGGCACCGGGCCGGCCCCCTGACGTGTCAGCCCGGTACGGATCTGCCTGCCGCGCCGCAGCAACCGCATTGGCCGTATGGCATAATTGAGCGGTTTACCTGTCGGGTGGGATATGCCGAATCCATTTGCTCCAAAGCTGCCCCGTGCGGCCCTCGTTCTGGCGGACGGGACCGTGTTTTCTGGATATTCCTTTGGAGCCCCCGGGCCTCGGCCGGGGAGGTGGTTTTCAATACCGCCATGACCGGCTATCAGGAAATCCTCTCTGATCCCTCCTACGCCCGCCAGATCGTCACGCTTACCAGCGCCCAGATCGGCAACACCGGCGTCAACCCCGAAGACATGGAGTCCCGCGCCGTGCCGGTGGCGGGGCTCGTCATCCGCGCACTGCCGCAGCAGGTCTCCAGCTGGCGCGCCACCCAGTCGCCGCCCGATTTCCTGAAGGAACACGGCAAGCTGGGCCTGGTCGGCATCGACACCCGCCGGCTCACCCGCGCGGCTGCGCGAGCGCGGCTCGCAGAATGGCTGCCTGGTGGCCGCCGCCGAGGTGGGGCAGGAGCCCGACATCGAGGCTGCGCTGGCCGCGGCCAAAGCCTTCCCCGGACTGGCCGGCATGGACCTGGCCAAGGAATATACCGTCGACAGTCACTATCCGTGGGAAGAGGGCAGCTGGTCGCTGGAAAAGGGCCATCGTGCCCAGCCGCATCTGAAGGGCGAGGCCGCCGCAGCGGCCCGGGCCGCTCCGGCAGCGCCAGTGCCGCCGGTGCGCCGCGTCTGCAAACACGGCCACGACCGGCGCCGGCAAGGTCACGGCTGCCGCTGCACCGTCTCCCACTGGCGCGCAGACGGGCCTGCCCGATCCATCCGCCCCGCACGGCCGGCGCTTCCGCGTCGTGGCCTACGATTTCGGCGCCAAGCTCAACATCCTGCGTCTGCTGGCCGATCAGGGCTGTGATGTCACCGTCGTCCCGGCGCAGACGCCGGCGGCCGACGTGCTGGCCATGCAGCCCGATGGGGTCTTCTTTCTCCAACGGCCCCGGCGACCCGGGAGCCCTGTACCTACGCCATCGATGCGCTGCGCACCTTCATCGACCGCAAGGTGCCGTTCTTCGGCATCTGCCTGGGCCACCAGCTGCTGGGCCTGGCTGCGGGCGCCCGCACTGTCAAGATGAAGTTCGGCCACCACGGCGCCAACCATCCGGTGAAGGATCTCGACACCGGCCGCGTCTGCATCACCAGCCAGAACCACGGCTCTCGCGGTGGATGCCGCCTCGCTGCCGGCCAACGTGCGCACCACCCATGTCTCGCTGTTCGATGGCTCGCTGCAGGGCATCGCGTTCACCGATGCGCCGGCCTTCAGCTTCCAGGGCCACCCCGAGGCCTCGCCCGGTCCGCACGACGTGGCCTACCTGTTTGAACGTTTTGCCCAGCTGATGGCCGGGCACCGCAGCCATTGAGCGAGTGACCGCATCATGCCCAAACGTACCGATCTCAAAAGCATCCTGATCATCGGCGCCGGCCCGATCGTCATCGGCCAGGCCTGCGAATTCGACTACTCCGGCGCGCAGGCGTGCAAGGCGCTGCGCCAGGAGGGCTACAAGGTCATTCTGGTCAACAGCAACCCGGCCACCATCATGACCGACCCGGAGATGGCCGATGTCACCTACATCGAGCCCATCACCCTGGCAGGTGCTCGAGCGCATCATCGAGAAGGAGCGCCCCGATGCCATCCTGCCCACCATGGGTGGCCAGACGGCGCTCAACTGCGCGCTGGACCTGCACAATCAGGGCGTGCTCGACAAATACGGCGTCGAGCTGATCGGCGCCCGCCCGGCGGCCATCGAGAAGGCCGAAGATCGCCAGAAGTTCAAGCAGGCCATGGAAAGCATCGGTCTGGGCTCGGCCCGCTCGGCCATTGCCCACAGCATGGACGAGGCCTGGGCGGCCCAGCGCGAGATCGGCTTCCCGGTCATCATCCGTCCCCAGCTTCACGCTGGGCGGCACCGGTGGTGGCATTGCCTCACAACGCCGAAGAGTTCGAGACCATCTGCAAGGCCGGTCTCGAACTCTCGCCCACCAACGAGCTGCTCATCGAAGAGAGTCTCATCGGCTGGAAAGAGTTCGAGATGGAGGTGGTGCGAGACCACCAGGACAACTGCATCATCGTCTGCTCCATCGAGAACCTCGACCCCATGGGCGTGCACACCGGCGACTCCATCACCGTGGCTCCCGCGCAGACGCTGACCGACAAGGAATACCAGCTGATGCGCAACGCCTCCATCGCGGTGCTGCGCGAAATCGGCGTGGATACGGGCGGTTCCAACGTGCAGTTCGCCATCCACCCGCAGACCGGGCGGATGATCGTCATTGAAAATGAACCCGCGTGTGTCGCGTTCCTCGGCGCTGGCCTCCAAGGCCACGGGCTTTCCCCATCGCCAAGGTGGCGGCCAAGCTGGCCGTCGGCTACACGCTGGACGAGCTGAAGAACGAGATCACCGGCGGTGCCACGCCAGGCTCGTTCGAACCGACCATCGACTACGTGGTCGTCAAGATTCCGCGCTTTGCCTTCGAAAAATTCCCGCAGGCCGACAACCGCCTCAGCACCCAGATGAAATCGGTGGGCGAGGTGATGGCCATCGGCCGTACCTTCCAGCAGGCGCTGCAGAAGGCCATGCGGGGGCTGGAAATCGGTGTCGATGGCCTGAACCAGATGACCACCGACCGCCAGGTGATCGAAAAGGAACTGGGCGAGCCCGGCTCCGAGCGCATCTGGTATGTTGGCGATGCCTTTGCCCAGGGCTTCACCCTCGAGGAAGTGCACCAGCTCACGAAGATCGACCCGTGGTTCCTCGCCGAGGTCAAGGAAATGTCGACATCGAGCCGCAGCTCGACACCATGACGCTGGGTGACCTGGACGCAGAAACCCTGCGCACGCTGAAGCAGAAGGGCTTCTCCGACCGGCGCCTCGGCTACCTGCTCGAAAGCACCGAACACGAGATCCGCCGGCTGCGCCACCGTCTGGGCGTGCGGCCGGTCTACAAACGGGTCGATACCTGTGCGGCCGAGTTTGCCACGCAGACCGCCTACCTGTACTCCACCCACGAGGACGAGTGCGAGGCCGCTCCGACCGACCGGAAAGAAAAGGTGATCGTGCTGGGGGGCGGGCCGAACCGGATCGGGCAGGGCATCGAGTTCGACTACTGCTGCGTGCATGCCTCCTTTGCGCTGCGCGATGACGGTTTCGAGACCATCATGGTCAACTGCAACCCCGAAACCGTTTCCACCGACTACGACACCTCCGACCGCCTGTACTTCGAGCCGGTCACGCTCGAAGACGTGCTGGAGATCGTCGAGCTGGAAAAACCGGTCGGTGTCATCGTACAGTACGGCGGCCAGACGCCGCTGAAGCTCGCCCGCGCGCTGGAAGCCGCCGGGGTGCCCATCATCGGCACCTCGCCCGATTCCATCGACATTGCCGAAGACCGCGAGCGCTTCCAGAAGCTGCTCAACCGGCTGGGCCTGCTGCAGCCACCCAACCGCACGGCGCGTACCGATGCCGAGGCCATCACCATGGCCAACGAGATCGGCTATCCGCTGGTGGTGCGTCCCAGCTACGTGCTCGGCGGCCGCGCCATGGAAATCGTCCACGAACAGCGCGACCTCGAACGCTACATGCGCGAGGCCGTCAAGGTCAGCAACGATTCCCCGGTGCTGCTCGACCGCTTCCTCAACGATGCCATCGAGGTCGATGTGGACTGCCTCTGCGACGGCGAGCGCGTCGTCATCGGTGGCGTGATGGAACACATCGAACAGGCCGGCGTGCACCCGGCGATTCGGCCTGCTCGCTGCCGCCGTGGTCGCTGTCGTCTGCCCTGGTCGAGGAGATCAAGCGCCAGACCGTGCTGATGGCCAAGGCACTGAAGGTCAACGGCCTGATGAACGTGCAGTCTCGCCATCCAGAAGGTCGAGGACGAGATCCCGTGGCCTCGGCCACACCGACGGGCAGGGGACTGCGGCAGGGGCCGCTCCGGCCGACACCATCGTCGATGGCAACCACGTCTACGTGCTGGAAGTGAATCCGCGCGCCTCGCGCACCGTGCCCTTCGTCTCCAAGGCTACTGGCGTGCAGCTGGCCAAGGTGGCGGCGCGCTGCACGGCCGGCCGCACGCTGGCCGAACAGGGCGTCACCGCCGAGGTCGTGCCCGACTACTTCCATCAAGGAAGCCGTCTTCCCGTTCAGCAAGTTCCAGGGCGTGGACACCATTCTCGGGCCGGAAATGAAGTCCACCGGCGAAGTGATGGGCGTCGACTACTCGTTCGGGTGCCGCCTTCATCAAGTCGCAGGTCGGCGGCGGCGTGCGCATGCCCACCGGCGGCACGGCCTTCATCTCGGTCAAGCTCATCGACCGGCCCAAGGCCATCCGTGCGGCCCGCATCCTGCATGACATGGGCTTCAGGCTGGTGGCCACCCGCGGTACTGCCGGTGCCCTTGCCGAGGCGGGTCTGCCCGTCACCCCGGTCATCAAGGTGCAGGAAGGCCGCCCGAACGTGGTCGACATCCTGAAGAACGGCGAGATCTCGCTGCTGATCAACTCGGTGGAAGAACGCCGCAGCGCCATCTCCGACTCACGCGCCATCCGTACCACGGCCCTGGCGCAGCGCGTGACCTTCTACACCACCATCGCCAGCGCGCTGGCAGCGGTGGAAGGCATGCAGCTCGAGTCGAAGGCCGCCCCCGAGGTCTACGCCCCTGCAGGAACTGCATGCCAACCTGAAGAAGAAGGCAGGCGGGCGGGCCTTCATCCTGATTCCGGCACGATGCAGCCCGTCCCGGCATGACCATGCAATCCGTTCTTTCTGTTGCATGATCGCGCAACCCGTCTTTTTGTATCGTGAAAGGATATGGCGCCGCCTGCCAAATCGTGTAAACTGAAGGCATTGATTGATCGTCAGACCCCGAGGCCGTTCTGCCCCGGGGTCTTTGTCTTTTTCTGGGAGATTCCCCGTCATGGCCACCTCCGTTCCGTTGACCAAGCACGGTGCACAGCTGCTCAAGGACGAACTGCAACGCCTCAAGTCGGTCGAGCGGCCGAACGTCATCAACGCCATTGCCGAAGCGCGCGCCCAGGGCGACCTCTCGGAAAAACGCCGAGTACGAATCCGCCAAGGAGCGCCAGAGCTTCATCGAAGGCCGCATTGCCGAGCTGGAAGGCAAGCCTCGGCCGCCCAGATCATCGATCCGGCCACGCTGGACGCCGATGGTCGCGTGGTGTTCGGCGCCACCGTCCAGCTCGAGGACATCGAGTCCGGCGACAAGGTCACCTACCAGATCGTCGGTGACGACGAGGCCGACATCAAACTGTCCAAGATTTCCATCTCCAGCCCGCTGGCCCGCGCCCTCATCGGCAAGTACGCCGGCGACGTGGCTTCCTTCCAGGCCCCCGGCGGCGAACGCGAGTACGAAGTGCTGGAAGTGCTGTACAAGTAGCAAAGGCCCCGTGGGCAAAGATCCCGCTGCGAGCAAAGCCTCCGCTGCAGCCCCGTTGTCCGGCTCATGCCGGGGCAGGCTGCCTGACCGTAACCGGCGCATAGCTGACCGTGCTCCTGCCCTATCGGGGTCATAGAAAAATCAGCTTGCGGCCGGTGTCGGCCGCGCTATCATCAGATACCGGTGTCTTCTTCCGGCTTCGGCCGGAAGAGCACCAGCACATTGCCAACCAGCTGCACCGCCGCACTGGACGTGCTGTCGGTGATCTCATCCCTGGCGGCCTGCCGGGCCTCGCGGTCCATGCCCGCCAGCCGTACCTGATCAGCTCATGGGCGCGCAGCGCCCGGTCGATCTCCCGCAGCACGGCAGGGTGAGACCGGCTGCGCCCAGCAGCACGACGGGGTTCAGGGGTGTGCCTGGGCGGCCAGCGCCTTGCGCTCGGCCTTGTCCAGCATCAGGGTCGGCATGGTCTTGTGCATCGAAGAGTTGCAATCCTCCATTCTAGAGCGTGTCACGGATCCGGTCGCGCCGTATCGGCGCATCATGTTCCTGACAGGCCCCCTGAAGTCCGATAACCGCGGATCCCTGGTCCGGTCCGTCTTCCCCGAGTCGTCGTGTACAGCAGTCGCAGCAAGAAAGTGAACAAGGCCTGGCTTCACGATCACATCAATGATCCCTACGTGAAGCTGGCGCAGCGCCATCACTACCGTGCCCGGGCGGCCTTCAAGCTCATCGGCATCGACGAGCAGGACCACCTCATCAGGCCGGGCATGACCGTGGTGGATCTGGGCTCGGCCCCCGGCAGCTGGTCACAGGTGGTTCGCCGGCGTCTGGCCGCGCCGAATCTGGCTCCCGACGTGCGCGTGGCCGACGACCTGCGCAGCGAAGCCCCCCAGATTCCCGTACAGGGCCGCATCATCGCGCTGGATCATGCTGCCCATGGATCCCCATCCCGGGCGTCGAGTATTTTCAGGGTGACTTTCGTGAGCAGGCCGTGCTCGATCAGCTCGAATCCCTGCTGCAGGGCCAGAAGGTGGATCTTGTTTTGTCCGACATGGCCCCCAACTTGAGCCGGAGTGGGTGTCGCCGACGCCGCCCGCATGCAGGGACCTGGCCGAACTGTCGGTGGATTTTGCCAGTCGCTGGCTCAAGCCCGAGGGCGCGCTGCTCATCAAGGTCTTCCATGGCAGCGGCTACAGCCAGCTGGTGCGCCTCTTCAAGGATCACTTCGCCGTCGTGCAGCCGCGCAGCCCAAAAGCCTCGCGTGACCGCTCGGCCGAAACCTACCTGCTGGGACGGCGCCTGAAGGCGCCGGCGGCCGGGTGAGAAGGGGGGCATGGGGCCGGACCCGGGCACCCGTGGCACCGGGTGGCTGCCTTCCTTCAGTGCGGGCATTCCGTCCCACAGCGCCCCGGGGCAGCTGCGAACAGGGCATCCGGGCAGGGCAGCCAGGCCACACGGGCAGCCTCCCTGAGCCGTTCATCAGTCATCATCAGGCAGAAAAGTACGGGCAACACCATGCAACAGCGTAGAATCAACTGGCCACGGGCATCTTGCCCGCGTGCCTCATGAGGAAGAGCAGGTGAACAACGCATTTTCCAAAGCAGCCGTCTGGGTGATCATCGCCCTGAGTTCTGTTCACCGTGTTTCGGCAGTTCGAAACACGGCAGAGCCGGGTGGGCGACATTCCCTATTCGCAATTCATGAAAGAGGCCGAGAACGGCCAGGTCGACAGCGTGCAGATCGACGGCCGTGCCGTGCGCGTCCGCACCCGCGACGGCCGTACCCTGTCCACCTATGTCCCGTCCACCGGTGACATCTGGATGGTCAGCGACCTGATGAAGTACGGTGTGCAGGTCAATGCCAAGCCCGAAGAAGAGCAGTCGGTGCTGATGCAGATCTTCATCTCCTGGTTCCCCATGCTGCTGCTCATCGGCGTGTGGATCTTCTTCATGCGCCAGATGCAGGGCGGGGGGCGTGGTGGCGCCTTCTCCTTCGGCAAGAGCCGGGCCCGCATGCTGGACGAGAACAACAACCCCGTCACCTTTGCCGACGTGGCCGGTGCCGATGAAGCCAAGGAAGAAGTGCAGGAGATGGTCGAATTCCTGCGCGATCCTCCCGCTTCCAGAAGCTGGGCGGCCGCATTCCCCGTGGCGTGCTGATGGTCGGCCCCCGGGTACCGGTAAAACCCTGCTGGCCCGTGCCATCGCCGGCGAGGCCAAGGTGCCGTTCTTCTCCATCTCCGGTTCGACTTCGTCGAGATGTTCGTCGGCGTGGGTGCCGCGCGTGTGCGCGACATGTTCGAAAAATGCCAAGAAGCACGCTCCCCTGCATCGTCTTCATCGACGAGATCGATGCCGTTGGCCGCCAGCGTGGCGCCGGCCTGGGTGGTGGCAATGACGAGCGCGAACAGACGCTGAACCAGCTGCTGGTCGAGATGGACGGCTTCGAAACCGGCCAGGGCATCATCCTGATCGCCGCCACCAACCGCCCCGACGTGCTGGACCCGGCGCTGCTGCGTCCCGGCCGCTTCGACCGCCAGGTGGTGGTGTCGCTGCCCGACATCCGTGGCCGCGAGCAGATCCCTCACCGTGCACATGCGCAAGGTGCCGGTGGGGCCGGATGTGAAGGCCGACGTGCTGGCTCGTGGCACGCCGGGCATGTCCGGCGCCGACCTGGCCAACCTGGTCAACGAGGCCGCCCTGTTTGCCGCCCGGCGCAATGCCCGCCTGGTCGAGATGATCGACTTCGAGCGTGCCAAGGACAAGATCCTGATGGGTACCGAGCGCCGTTCCATGGTCGCGACCGAGGACGAGCGCAAGAGCACCGCCTATCACGAGTCCGGCCACGCCATCCTGGGCCGCCTGCTGCCCAAGGCCGATCCGGTGCACAAGGTCACCATCATTCCGCGCGGCCGTGCGCTGGGTGTGACCATGTCGCTGCCCGAGCGTGACCGCTACAGCTACGACCGTGTCTACATGCTGAGCCAGATCGCCATGCTCTTCGGCGGCCGCATTGCCGAGGAGGTGTTCATGAACGAGATGACCACCGGCGCCTCCAACGACTTCGAGCGGGCTACGCATCTGGCCCGCGACATGGTCACGCGCTACGGCATGAGCGAGCGTCTGGGGCCGATGGTCTACGCCGAGAACGAGAGTGAGGTGTTCCTCGGCCGTTCGGTAACGAAGACCAACAATGTCTCGGAAGAGACGATGCGTCAGGGTGGATCAGGAGATCCGCCGGATCATCGACGAGCAGTATTCGCTGGCCCGTCGCCTGATCGAGGAGCATGCCGACAAGATGCACGCGATGGCGAAGGCGCTGCTGGAGTGGGAAACCATCGGTGTCGAGCAGATCGACGACATCATGGCCGGCCGTCCGCCACAGCCGCCGAAGGACTGGTCGCCGAAGGGGTGGCAACAATTCGTCGTCCCACGCCGCCGGCCCAGCCGCCCTGCGGTGGAGTCCGAGCCCAACCCGGCGGCTTCGGCCTGATGGTGGGGGGCTCCTGCCCCCTGAAAGCCACCGCTGTGGACAGTACGGAAAACGGCTCTTCGGGGCCGTTTCTGCATTCTGACGCCCCGGTTCGTGGAAGATGGCCCCGTTGGGAGAGAACTGGCAAAGCTCCGGACTGGCAGGTTGCTTCCTTTCGCTCTGGGGCAGGCAGTTTACGCAAGACGCCTTCAGGAGGCGTCCCAGGGTATGAAGGACGGCTCCGGGGGCGCTTTGATGCATGAAGGACGACTTTGAGCGGGGCGGCGTGGGGAGGGGGCCCTCCTGCGGCTCATACACTCACGCCAACTTTTGTTGCCCACGACCCTGCGTCGTGGTCAACAAACTCAGTCTGGGCTGACACTTTCCGACAAACTGGGGCTGCGCCCCGCCCGTCAGAAAGTGTTTGCCGCCTACCGTGAAATCGCCGCAGGAGGGCCCCTCCCCACGCCGCTTCACGGGTTCGGGCATTGCGGCTTCGACGCGAGGGGCGGGATGACCTGATTGTCGTTATCCTCTGGTTGCCGCCAGACCTCCCACTCCTTGCAACGCTTCACAGGCGTGGGCACGGTGGCTTTGACAGTGGTCAGGCAGAGAGAGGTTTTGTGGACCAGATCTCAGCCCGTCTCCTGCCGGCCTGCTGGGGAAACACTGCCCTGGTTCCTGTGAGCAGCGATAGCCTGGCGCCCTGTCGGGCCCGGTATCAACAGGCCTCCCGGATCATCGGTGAGACTGGGTCAGTATTCATGTCGGGTCGCCCGTCTGATCAAAGTTTCGGCTGTCCGGGACACGAGCACAGTGTTTTCTTCTTCTGCCTTCTGGTGACAGGTAGACCTGCTTATCTTGAGACAAGCGACGTGGAGCGGGACGGCACTGCGGCGATTTCGCGGTCGAGGTGAAAAACTTTGCAACGGGCGGGCGTAGCCCGGTTGTTGCAAAAGTTTTCATAGTTATCCAGTTTTGCTGACCACGACGCAGGGTCGTGGGCAACAAAACTGGATTGAGCGTATGAGCCGCAGGGGCGTACCGGTCCGCGGCGCGTGCCACATCGGAGTCGTCTTTCATGCCGCGCGAAAGCACATCGAGTCGTCTTCCATGCCGCGCGAAAGCACAACGGAGTCGTCTTCCATGCCCTGCGAAAGCACACCGGAGCCGCCCTCCATGCCGTGAGAACACACCGAAACCATCCTGTTTCCGTTGCTCAGGCGCGCAGCCAGGGCGGATTGAACGCTGTGGCTGTCTTGCCCGCACCGGGAATTTCCTTGTTCGCAGGAAATGCATCAACGACGTCCTCCAGCAGGAACCGTTAACATAAAGATCTTTTGCCGATTCGCGCCCCTCCATGCCCGCAGCACCATCCCCCAGCCCCGAAACCCCCCGCCAGCGCCCCTGCGTACTGGCAGTGCGGGCGTTTCCGGCTGGCGGTGGACCGGCCGCAGATCATGGGCATCCTGAACATCACGGATGACTCTTTCTCCGATGGCGGGCGCTTTCGCGATCCGCAGGTGGCCGCCGCTGCCGCGCGGCGGATGGTGGAAGAGGGGCCGGCATCATCGACATCGGGGCCGAATCCACCCGCCCCGGCGCGCGAACCGTCTCGCCCGATGAGGAATGGGCGCGCCTCGCTCCCGTCATGGAGGCACTGGCCGGTCTGGAGGTGCCACTGTCCATCGACACGCGTCACCCCGCCACCATGGTGAAGGCCCTTGCGGCCGGGGCCAGCATCATCAACGACATCTCCGGTTTTCGCACGCCTGAAGCACGTGCTGCCGTGGCAGCCAGTGATGCCGGCGTCGTCACCATGCATATGCTGGGCGACCTCGCCCGCCACCATGCAGGCCGATCCCCGGTACGGGTGATGTGGTGGCCGAGGTCGGGCAGTTCCTGCTGGAGAGCCGGGCCGCGCTGATGGCTGCCGGCGTGGCGCCGGAGCGCATCTGCCTGGATCCGGGCTTTGGCTTTGGCAAGACGCTGGCACACAACCCTGGCCTCTACCGTGGCATTTCCCGGCTGGGCGCAGGTAGCGCCGGTGCTGGTGGGGGTGTCACGCAAGTCCATGCTGGGGGCCATCACCGGCCAGCCGGTGGACCGCCGGCTGCCGGCCAGTCTGGCGGCGGCGCTGGCCGGCGTGCAGGCCGGTGCAACGATCGTACGGGTGCATGACGTACCCGAAACCGCCCAGGCGCTGGCCGTCTGGGTCGCGACAGGACTGCCGGCCATGCGGGCCGGGAGCGTTCACAATGCAGCAGGCCAGACGGGCCACACTGCCGAGGAGTAAAGAGAAGATCATGGGACGTCGTTATTTCGGAACCGATGGTGTATGGGGCAAAGTGGGCGAGCCGCCCATTACGCCGGAGTTCGTGATGCACCTGGGCTATGCCGCGGGCCGGATCTTCTCCGAAGGCATCGCGCGGCAAACCGGCCGTCCTGCTGGGCAAGGACACCCGGATCTCCGGCTACCTGCTCGAAGCGGCGCTCACCGCGGGCTTCACCGCAGCGGGCGTGGATGTGCACGTGACTGGTCCCATTCCCACCCCGGCCATTGCCTACCTCACGCGCGGCCTGCGCCTGAACGCCGGTGTGGTGCTGTCGGCCTCGCACAACCCGTATGAAGACAATGGCATCAAGTTCTTCTCGGCCGATGGCAACAAGCTGCCCGACGAGATGGAAGAGCGCATCGAGATGCTGCTCGACGAGCCCATCGTCAGCGTCGAATCCCACCGGCTGGGCAGGTGCACCGGGTCGACAGCGCCGCTGGCCGCTACATCGAGTTCTGCAAAAGCACCTTCCCGTACAGCCTGGACCTGAAGGGCCTGAAGCTGGTGGTCGACTGCGCCAACGGCGCTGCCTATCACACGGCCCCGCACGTCTTCCACGAGCTGGGGGCCGAGGTGATCGCCATCGGTACCGAACCCAACGGCACCAACATCAACGCCGGCGTCGGCGCCGTGCATCCCAAGACCATGGCCGCCGCCGTGCTGCGCGAGGGGGCCGACCTGGGCATTTTCGCTCGATGGCGACGCCGACCGCCTGATCATGTGCGACGCCTCCGGCCGCATCTTCGATGGTGACGAGCTGCTCTACATCATGGTCATGGACCGGCTGGCCCGTCAGGGCAAGGTCGATGGCGTGGTGGGGACGCTGATGACCAACTACGCCTTCGAGCGCGCCATGGCCGACAAGGGCATTCCGTTCGAACGTGCCAAGGTGGGTGACCGCCATGTGCTGGAAATGCTGCAGCAGCGCGGCTGGCTGCTCGGGGGCGAGAACCCGGTCACCTGCTGGCGCTGGATGCCCACAGCACCGGCGACGGCACCATCAGCGCCCCTGCAGGTGCTGGCTGCCGTGCAGCGTACCGGCCACACGCTCTCCGAACTGAAGGGCGAGCTGCACCCGATGCCGCAGAAGATGATCAACGTACGCGTCAAGAAGGGTTTCGACTGGGAAGGGCACGAGGGCCTGCAGGCCAGCATTGCCGAGGCCAAGGCCCGTCTGGGCAACGAGGGTCGCGTGCTGATCCGCCCGTCCGGTACCGAGCCCGTGCTGCGCGTGATGGTCGAGTCCAGCTCCGCCTCGCTGGCCGCCGAACTGGCCCAGATGATGGCCAGTTCGCTCAATCACTGAAACCACACAGCCGTCGCCGTGATCGCCTGCAGGGCAGGGGATCGCGGCCCGAAATGGAAGAACGCCGGCCAGGCAGCCTCACGGGGCCGCGCCGGCGTTGCTGTCGATGCAGGCCCCGCGCGCTCCCGTATCCCCCGGAGACAGCTCCCGGTGCGAATGGCATAGCCCCTTGGCAAACGTATTTTGCCCTCGGTTATACTCACACATTCGGGGTGTAGCGTAGCCTGGTAGCGCGCCTGGTTTGGGACCAGGATGTCGGGAGTTCGAATCTCTCCACCCCGACCAGCAAAAAAAGCCGAAAAATCATGGTATTATCCTCGATCTGCCCGGCTCGCTGGGGTCCATCGGCCGGAATAGAACTGCCCGTAGCTCAGCTGGATAGAGCATCAGCCTTCTAAGCTGAGGGTCACAGGTTCGAATCCTGTCGGGCAGGCCAGTAGTTTTTGCAGTTCAGTGGTGGCTGTAGCTCAGTTGGTAGAGTCCCGGATTGTGATTCCGGTTGTCGGGGTTCGAGCCCCATCAGCCACCCCATTTTCTTGTCCCGGTTGTATCCTCCTCGCCTCAGGCCTCCCGTTCCGGGTTGCGCCGTCCTGTAGCAGGTTCTCTGCTGCATTTTCCTTCCCCATTTCCCTCCGTTGCAGTTTCATAACCGGCCTTCAGGCTTGGTGCGGCGCTGCCTGCGTTGGCGTCTTCAGGAACCGCCTGCACGACAAATCATGCGTGTCTGTCCCTGATGTGCCATGCCCGGCCGTTGCCTGAATCGCAAAAACCTGCTTGACGGCAGGGGCCGTATCTTCGTCCGACTGCCGGAATAAAAAGAAAAGTTTTGTCTGTTTGTTGGTCTATTGGCAACTTTGAGAAAAACAAAAACCTTTTTGTTGACACATGAGTATACGCAGGCAATATGCGTTTACCCGCCGGAGGAGAACAGACATTGTGCAGAACATGTGCCCAGCTGAAGGCTGATTCTTCCGTTCTAGAATGAATGCAGATGACCGAATGGGCTGCCGGTTCTGCCCGTCCGGTCCAGGGCGAGGATGGGCTTGGCATGTCCTGTCCGGGTTCTGCGTGTCCGGCTGTCGTGAGTTTCTGCGTGCGCCATGGCTGTGCGTTCGCAATGGCTGACCATGTGTAAAGGTGACCACGGCGGTCCCTTGCAGATTGCGGCGCCTCACGCAGAGCGCGTAGGCCAACGTGAGTGCAGTGGCCCATGCAGATCCGTCCCGTGGTCTCAGGTGCCGGGCGCGTGAGCGCGACACCGGGAGTCAGCCACCGCCAGCAACGTTCGGCACCCAGCCGGGCGCGCAGGTTCCGCAAGGGCATTGCATCGTGGTCCCGGATGATGTTCCCGTCGTGCCGCATTTGCTGAACACAATGCACGGCGATTCTCATTCGGATTCCGCAGTGCCCGGATGTCGTGGTGATTGAAACCGGTGCTGACGCCCGCAGGAGGTGCATTACCCGGTTTTACCGGTTATCCGGTTCTGTCCGGAGTCAGCCACAAGGGGCCCCCGGAGATGAACGGGCCCATGACACGCCCTGAAGCCTGAACACATTCATTTGAAAGGTCATGCCGACCAGGAGCATTTGACGATGAGCGTCCCGTTCCATTTCGAGCAGGTACAGACCGCTGGTGGTGTGAGAGCCCCCGGGCTCTTCTACAGTGAGACATTGCCCAAGAACCCCTCCCTGCGGGCGCGCAACCGGCAGCAGGTCATCCGCGTGCATGATGCACTCTGCAACCGGCATGACGCCAGCGTGCTCGACACCGACTTTGCCCCCGGGCTTCATCGACCATTCCCCCTTCATGTCGGGGGCCTGCAGGGGCGTTCGTGAAATGCTGAACTGCTCCCCGACCCTGCACCATGAGGTCGTGCGGGTGCTCGCCGACGGCGATCTGGTGGCCATCCATGGCCGCTACACCGGTCTGGGCAGCACGCCGCTCGTGGGCTTCGACATCTATCGCCTCAGCGGCGGCCGCATCGTCGAACACTGGGCCGCCCTGGCGGCCGAAGCCGCCCCCAATGCCAGCGGTCGCACTCCAGCTCGATGGCCCGACCGCGCCGGGCCGTGGCGACGCCGAAGCCAATCGTGCCTTCGTGGTCCGTCATGTGGTGGGGACCCTGTTCAACGCCAACTACAGCGGCTTTCGCTTCAGCACCGACGGCACCCGCCTGCTGCAGCACAGCCCCGAAATGGCCGACGGCGTCGACGCCGCCATCGACTGGCACGACGCCCTGCGTACACGTGGACAGGCGCCCGACTATCAGCACATCCACCGTACCGTTGCCGAAGGCCAGTTCGTCCTGACCCACAGCGAAGCCCGTCTGGGCGGCGTCCGTCATGCCCTGCGTCGAACTCTGGCGCATCGAAAACGGCCTGCTCGCCGAAATGTGGGATCTCATCGTCCCCATGCCCGAAGACGAATACGCGGTTCACCAGAACGGGGTGTTCTAGACCTGAACTCGGTGCACCTTCCCGGCATACGGCCGGGGCCTGTGCGGGGATGAATGAGTTCAGAACGCGCTCTGAAGGCACAAGCCATTCACGACATTCCCCGTCGAAGCCGCGATGCACGCTTCTGGGAAGCGGTGTGGGGAGCGGGAGCCTCCTGCGGCGATTTCGCGGAGGCCGTAAAAACTTTTTCGACGGGCGGGCGCCAGCCCGGTTGTCGAAAAGTTTTATAGGCCTGACGGTTTGTTGACCACGACGCAGGTCGTGGGCGACAAAAACGGCAGTGAGCGCATGAGCCGCAGGAGGTTCCCGCTCCCCGCGCCGCCCCGCCTGGAGACGTCCTCCATGGAGCACGAGCCTGCCATCAAATCCGTCCTTCGCGAAGTACGAACCTGCATCAGAGCCGTCCTCCATGAAGTACGAACCTGCCATCAAAGCCGTCCTCCATTAACCACGGAACCGGTATCGAGGGGGTTTCCCAAAAAACGGCCTTTCCAAAAACGGCCCCCCGCAGGCGCCGTTCCTTCCAGCCAGTAAGGATACAGAATCAGGCCGCCTTCTCCCCCGTTTCCACCCCGGATCCGGCAACACCACCATCTGCTCCGTCAGCCCCGCATCCTTCACCACCACCATCGGCTTGCCGCTTTCAGGGCACACATGCTGCGCCGCGCTCACCCGGAACACCTTCGCCAGCATCTCCGCCGTCAGCACCTCCTGCGGTGAGCCTTCACCCATCAGCGCGCCATCCTTCATGATGATCAGATGGTCGCAGTACCGCGCCGCCTGGTTCAGGTCGTGCAGTACCGCCACCACCGTGGCGCCGCGGTCGAGCTGCGCGGCCATCATCTCCATCAGCGCCACCTGGTGATTCAGGTCCAGATAGGTCGTCGGTTCGTCCAGCAGCAGATAGGGCGTTTCCTGTGCCAGCGTCATCGCCAGAAAGGCGCGCTGCTGCTGGCCGCCCGAGAGCTGGTCCACCCGCTTGTCCGCGATGATGTCCGTGTGCGTGGCCGCCATCACCTGCTCGACGATCTGCTCGTCCTCCTTGCCCAGGCTGCCCCACAGGTTCAGGTACGGGCTGCGCCCATAGCCTACCAGCGTGCGCACCGTGATGCCCTCCGGCACCAGCTGGTGCTGCGGCAACAGTGACAGCCTGCGGGAAAAGGCCCGGGGGCTCATCTGGTAGATGGGCTTGCCGTCGATGGTTGCCTCGCCGGCCATCGGTGGCAGCAGGCGCGACAGCGTCTTCAGCAGGGTGGACTTGCACGAGCCGTTGGGGCCGATCAGCGCCGTGATCTTGCCTTCCGGAATGGTGGTGGTCAGGTCGTGGATGGCTTCCTTGCCGCCATAGCCCGCCTTCAGGTTTTTCACGCTCAATGCCATGGTCACAGGCTCCGACGCAGCAGGTAGAAGAAATACGGGGCGCCGATCAGCGCCGTGAAGATGCCGGCCGGCAGTTCCAGCGGTGGCCGGATGGTGCGTACCGCAATGTCGCTGATCTGCAGGGATCAGGGCGCCGGTCAGAATGGAGGCCGGCAGCAGCACCCGGTGCCGTCCGCCCACCAGCTTGCGCGCCAGATGGGGCGCCACCAGGCCCAGAAATGCGATGGGTCCGGAAATGGCCACCGCCACGGCGGCGAGCATCACGGCCAGCCCCAGCAGCAGGATACGGTTGCGGCCCACGTTCACGCCCAGTGTGGAGGCTTTGGCCTCGCCCAGCGTCAGCAGGTCGAACGATTTGGAAAACAGCAGGGCCACCGGCAGCAGCAGCACCAGCAGCGGGGCGCCCACCTCCACAAAGGACCAGGTCCGGCCCCACAGGCTGCCCGTCAGCCACACCATCGCGGTGTTCACTTCCAGCGGATGGGTCAGCATCAGGTAGTCGGTGATGGCCGCGTAGAAGGCCGACAGCGCCACCCCGATCAGCGCCGTCTGCAGCGGTCCGGCATGACGGCCGGCCACCAGCAGCAGCACCAGAAAGGCCACGGCCGCCCCCACGCACGCCGCCAGCGGCAGCATCCACACCGAGGTGACTCGGCAGGGCCATCAGCGTCAGCACCGCAGCCAGGCTGGCGCCGTGGTTGATGCTCAGGATGTCGGGCGAGGCCAGCGGGTTGTGGATGATGCCCTGGATGATCGTGCCCGACAGCGCCAGCGCCGCGCCCACCAGCACCGCCAGGATCGCCCGCGGCAGACGGTACTGCCAGATGTCGAAGTCATGCTGCACCAGCCCCTGCCAGACGGCGGCCGGGGGTCTTGAAGGTGGAGCCGAACATCAGCGCCCCCAGGAAGCACAGCGCCATCAGTACGGCCAGTACCGTCAGATATCGTCCCGGATGGTTCATGCGTCACTCCGCTGTTTGGCAATCAACACAAAGCAGGGCGCACCCAGAATGGCCAGCACGGCCCCGGCCGGCAGCTCGGCCGGATGGGCCAGCGCCCGCGCCAGCAGGTCGGCCGCCACGAAGAGCAGGGCGCCCAGCAGCGCTGCCATCGGTACCGTGCGGCGCAGGTCATAGCCAATCCAGTAACGGGCCAGATGCGGAATCAGCAGGCCGATGAAGGCAATGGGGCCGGTGGTGGCCACGCTGGCCCCCACCCAGATCAGCACCACCACGTTCAGCCAGAAGCGCAGCGAACGCACCGACAGCCCCAGCGACTGGGCAGCTTCGTCGGACAGGTTGAGGATGTTGAGCTTGGGCACCAGCCACACCAGCGGGACGATGGGCAGCGCCACCAGCGGCCAGTAGTCCTTCACCTGCTTCCAGCTCATGTTGCCCACGCCGCCGGCCAGCCAGTTCATCACGCCATAGGCCTGGTTCTCGTCCAGAATCAGCGAGGCCTTGCCCAGCGCCGCGCAGAAGGCGCTCACGGCGATCCCCGAGAGGATCAGCCGGCTCTTCTGCAGCCGGCCATCGCGGTAGCTGATCCACATCACCAGTGCCCACGAGGCAGCGCCTCCCAGGGCGGCGGCCGTGGACTGGGTGAAGGCGCCCGAGCCGGTCATGAACACTCCCCACCAGAATCACGCCCGAGCCCGGCGCCGGCGTTGATCGACAGCAGCGAGGGCGAAGCCAGCGGGTTGCGGGTCATGGTCTGCAACAGCAGGCCGCTGACGGCCAGCACGCTGCCACAGAGCATGGCCACGATGATGCGGGGCAGGGCGGGTCTCCACCACCAGCATCTGCGGAATGCTCAGGCTGGTGCTGTTGGGCGACTTTCAGCGCCACCAGGACATCACCCGGCGTGATGTGCAGCGCCCCGGGCGAGAACATGAAGGCCGAGGCAAAGCCCAGCGCTGCCAGCAGCAGCACCGGTACCAGCCACCTCAGCCAGGCTGGGAGGAGGGACATGGTGATCCTTGGAGGAAGGGGAAGCAGGCGCAGGTCCGCGGACCGGACCGGCAGTCCGGCGCGTTTTTGCCGGTTGCCTGTCCGGGTGCGGCCCCGACCCGGGTGGCCGGGGCGCCCCCGTCATGGGAGAAACGTGATCAGTGCCTTTTCACGGATCAGTGTTTTTTCCACCGCCGCCTTGACCCTGATCTGCCATCAGGCTGGCTGCCGTGATGCCACGCGAACGGGCCCACAGCTGCGGGTCCACCGACACGAGCTGGTTCTGGCGGGCCACCGTCAGGGCCTTCCAGAGCGACTCCTGTTCCCATTTGCGCACCACGCTTTCCCTGCCGGTAGTGGGCGATGAACATCCAGTCGGGGTTCATGGCCAGCACGTGTTCCAGGTCGATGTCGTAGATGTCCTTGCCACCGGTGTTGTCCGGCACCTTGAAGCCCAGCTCCGTCAGCAGGCCACCGGCGAAGGTGCTGCCGGTGTGCACATCCAGCGTGTTCTCGCGCGAGGCGCCGAACATGGCGGTCTGGCCCGGCTTGATCTCACCTGCGATGCCCTTTGATCTTTTTGCTGCAGTTCGGTGATTTTTGCCTTCATTTCGGTGGATTTGCCCACCACATCGCCGATGATCTGGTCCTGGTTCAGGATGTCGGTGAAGCCGCCGTAGCGCGAATCCAGCAGCAGCACCGGGGCAATCTTGCGCAGCTGGTCATAGGCAGCCTTGTGGCGCGAGGTGTCGGCGATGATCAGGTCCGGTTTCAGCCCGGCAATCGTTTCCATGTTCGGCTGCGAACGCGTGCCCACCGATTTCCACGGCTGGATCAGCTTGCGCACCGGCTCGATCACGCGCGAGACCTGGTTGTCATCGGCCACGCCCACCGGCGAGATGCCCACGTTGGCCAGGGCATCCACGAACGAGAACTCCAGCGCCACGATGCGGGTGGGGGGCCTTGTCGAGCGTCAGTTCGCCGTGGTCGTCCTTCACGGTCACGGCGTGGGCGGCAGAGGCCAGGCCCAGGGAGGAGAGGGTCAGGGCCGTCATGCCGGCCAGCAGGGTGCGTCGGGTCAGGGACATGGGAGACTCCGGGAAACGGTGGGGAGCAGAGGGGCCCTCGCAGAACGCGGGCAGGCAGGCATCGTCCGCACGTATGTGTGGCGCGGCCAGATCCGGCGAGGACAGACTGGCTGTTACGGCATCATTCGCGCGTGTGCAGCGCGACGAATTGTTACTCAAACTCCAGATGACGTGCAACAGAAACATCAATGCGACGCAGGTCAAATCCATCCGTGACAGGGAGTATCCTTTCAGTAAGTCCCCTTCTGGAGAAAAATCATGGCATTCATCCACTTCCTGGCCCTGCTGGCCGTGTTTCAGTACCTGCTCTTCGTTGCCCGTACCGGTCAGGCGCGCGACCGCTATCACATCAAGGCGCCCGCCGTCACCGGTGACGAGAACTTCGAGCGGGTCTATCGCGTGCAGATGAATACGCTGGAGCAGCTGGTCGTCTTCCCTGCCCGCGCTGCTCATCGCTGGGCACTACTTTCGCGGGCACCTGGGTGTCCCTGCTGGGCATCGTCTATCTGGTGGGCCGCTTCGTCTACGCCCGGGCGTACGTGAAGGATCCCAAAACCCGCGCGGCGGGCTTCATGATGACCATCGGCGCCAACATCCTGCTGCTGCTCACGGCATTCTGCGCCATCATCTTCTGACCGGCACCGCCCCTCAGCCGCCGCAGGTGCAGCCACGGCCCGCCCGCATCCGCCGCGCGGTCGACAGCTTCGTTACCGTCATCCCGCGACGCTTCCGTCTGCGCCGCGCCCGGCGCCAGCAGCGTGCCCGGCGACTGACGGCGGCAGGCGCTCACCCGGCGCGGCTTCCGGCAGCAGGTCCAGCTTCAGCATCAGCCGCTGGTCGGCATCCTCCGACGGATTCTCCGTGGTCAGCAGCTTGTCTCCGTAGAAAAATCGAATTGGCGCCGGCCATGAAGCACAGTGCCTGCGTGCTCTCCGGCATGTCCTGCCGGCCAGCCGACAGGCGCACATGACTGCCCGGCATGGTGATGCGCGCCACCGCAATCGTGCGCACGAACTCCGTCCAGTCCAGCTCGTGGGCATCGGCCAGTGGCGTGCCCTCCAGCCGCACCAGCTGGTTGATCGGGTACCGATTCCGGCTGTGGCTCCAGATTCGCCAGGCTGGCAATCAGCCCGGCCCGCTGCTTGCGGGTCTCGTCCATGCCGATGATGCCGCCGCAGCACACCTTCAGCCCGGCCTGTCGCACCTTGCCCAGGGTATTGAGCCGGTCATCGAAGCGGCGGGTGTGAATCAGCTCGCCGTAATAGCCCTGGATCCGTGTCCAGGTTGTGGTTGTAGTAGTCGAGGCCGGCTTCCTTCAGATCCTCGGCCATGCCTTCTTCCAGCAGGCCGAAAGGTGCCACAGGTCTCCAGTCCCAGCGCCTTCACCGCCCGGATGATCGCCTGCAGCTTTTCGATGTCGCGCGGCTTCGGGCACGCCATGCCCGCCCATGCAGAAGCGGCTGGCGCCCCGTGCCTTGGCAATGCGTGCCTTCTCCAGCACGCTCTCCACGTCCATCAGCTTCTGGGCTGGCACCGCATTGGGATGATGGATGGACTGCGGGCAGTATGCGCAGTCCTCGGGCAGCCCCCGGTCTTCACCGACAGCAGGGTCGAGAGCTGGATGCGCTGCGCATCGAAGTGCTGCCGGTGCACGGTGGCCGCACGATAGACCAGGTCCATGAACGGCGTCTCGAACAGGGCTTCCACCGCGCAGACCGTCCAGTAGGCGGCGGTGGTGTGTGGGGTGGGGCGGCGCAGCTGGACTGCGGTCATCGTATCGGTCATGCATGTGTCTCCTGGTTGTGGCCCGTCGCATCCGGTGGGTACAGTGTATCCGGTGCGTCCGGTCAGTTCCGGTCAGTCCCGGTCAGTCCGGCAGTTCTAGCGGTTCCAGCGGTTCCGACCCCTGTCAGGGGCACGGGAAGCCGGCGGGCAGGGGCGGCGCGGCCACCGCACCCGTATGTCTCGAATGGTGTCCTGTTGCGATGTTGACATGCAGGGCAACATGGCGCCGTGAAGCGCCGTCTGCTGCGTCTTCGCGTAACAGATGCGTAAATACTATCGCAGACGTTCCGCATGACAGGAAAAACCCTGCATGAATTGTCCGATAATTCCGGACGGTTCCAACTGTGATCGCTTTCCCCCATACCTTCCCGCGCCTGCGGGAACCGCTCTGTTCCAGCTCGTGACACGTCCGGCGTCGCCTTTCCGCGTCGTTCGGCTGTTCGCTTGCGGGCCGGGAAAGCGCATGTCTCCATGCCCCAATCCATCTCGCCTGCATTCCGGACCAGATCGTCGCGTCCGGGGGCGGCCATTCCGTGCCGCCCGGTTCCTCCCTGCTCACTCTGTCGGACGGGGCGTACCGCCGCCGTTTTGTCAACCGTCTGGCCGTCCTGGTTCTGGCGGCTGCCGCTGCGGGTCTGGTCGATGATGGCGTGGCATGGCGCCGTCTGGTGGCCGACCACCATACCGATGTCGCCCGGCGTGAGGAGGTCGTCATCGACCCGCAAACCCGCCTGCTGCTCAACACCCGCACCTCGCTCGACGTGGGTGGCCAGCCCGACGCCCGTGAAATCCGCCTGCTCGACGGTGAAATCCTGCTCCGCCAGGGTCTTGGTGCCCATCCGCTGGTGGTACGCACACCGCACGGGCGCATCCTCAGTTCCGATGCCCGCCTGGCCATCAGCCGTCTCGGCGACAGCACCGTTCTCAGCGTCTTGCATGGTTCGGCGCAGGTCCGGGCTGGCAGCGGCGCAGCCCGGCAGGTGCCGGCCGGCCAGCGGATGGTCATCGGCCCGCAGGGCGCCGGTGAGCTGCAGCCCGTGCAGGAGGCCGATGTGGCCTGGATCAACGGCGAGATCGTCGTTCATGCCTTGAAACCGGTTGCCCAGGGAGGAGCCCCCGAGCGTGTCATGAACTGAGTGCATGGCGTGTGCAGCACGGGGCGGCAGGGGCTGCATCCCCGATGGCTTCAGGGCACTGCCAGCATGCTCGTGTATCCCAAAGGGGATTTGGCAGGGACGAACAGGTCCATGACACGCGCCAAAGGTGGCCTCGCGGAGACAGACACGCCTGGAACAGGTACCCGGCCTGCTACGATCCGGGGATGTCATCCGTCTCCCGCAATGCCGGTATGTCTTTTCTTTTTGACCCGAACGCATCGCCTGACCGCCCTTGCCTTGGCCTCGCTCAGCCTGCTGGTGGCCTGTGCCACCACACCTGCACAGGCTGCCCGGCGTGAGCTGCGCTTCACGGGGCCGCAGATCACCCGCCAGCTGGCTCCCTCGTTTCCGCTCAAACGCTGCGTGTTTGGCAACCTGGCCTGCGTGCGGCTGCAGAACCCCGTCGTGCGCATGCAGCCCAATGACCCGCGGCTCTTTCTCGACCTGAAGGTGCAGTTCCAGCCGCTGCCGGGGCAGGGCACCACCAGCGGGACCGCCCAGGTGGCCGGCATCCCCGCCTACGATCCCCGGCAGGGCGCCTTCTACCTGCGCTCGCCCGAGCTGCTCGATCTTTCCGTGGCCGGTCTGGGCATTGCCGAGGCCCGGCAGATCGCCAGCCTCGTTTCCGGCATGCTGGGCGATGAATTCTTCAGCGACCAGCCCCTCTGACGCTCGACGAATCCGATCCCCGCCAGTCCATGGCCCGCCTGACCCTGCGCAGCGTGGCCGTGCGCAACGGTACGCTCATCGTCACCCTGGGTGACGACGACGAGCCCGTCGATCCGGACTCCGTGACGCCGCATACCCCACACAATCTTGCACCCGACGGCAGCCGCCGCAGCGACAGGAGCGACAGCAACAACCGGCGTGGCAGCCATGGCAGCAGCCGTGGCAATGGAAACAGTAGCGGCAATGACACTGATGGCGGCGATGACAGCCGCGGCAGTGATGGTCGTGACGACAGCGACGGCAGCAACGACGCCCGCCGCCCCGCGCCTCCCTCTGCGGGACGGCAACGAATCCACGCCAGCGCCCGGCAACGGTACGGAAGAGGGCGGCGGCTCTTCCGTCTGGCTGTGACCCTACAGCGAGAACCGGTACGCCGCTCCCATCAGCAGCGACGGCATCACATGCCGCTTCACGATCGGGCTGCGTGCCGCCGGGCCGGTCAGCCGCACGGCACTGAGCCGCGCCACCCAGATCCAGTGCGGCGAGGGGCTCGCCCGTCAGCCCCACCGAGGCGCCCACCTCGCGCAGGCCCGAGCCCGGGTCATACAGCGGCAGGCCACTGGCGGCGTGCTCGCGCTCACCAATGCCATAGCTGTTGCGCATCGAGTTGCCATTGGCCCAGGTCACGCCGGCATCCACGCTCAGCAGCAGCTTCCTGCCCAGTGGCTTGCTCCAGCCAATGCCCACCGGAATCTCGAAGCCGCCCTGGCGGCCCAGGACATCACCCAGCAGCCGTGCCTGCAGCTGGATGGTGCGCGTCAGGTCGTAGCGCATCCGCAGCCGGCCGATCAGTGTGCCGCGCAGCGGCTTCAGCCCCTTGGCCAGATCCTCTTCGTCCACGTCCCGGCCGCGGTTGATCGACAGCCCCAGCCCGAAACTGAAGCGTTCCACATGCCACAGCGGCCCGGCCAGCCCCGTCTCCGACACCCGGCGATTGTGGCTGGCGCTGGCCCGCGCCACGCTCGAACGGCTGATCGAATAGCCCCGCCAGCTGATCCGGGCCGCCGGTGCAAAGGCGTGTCCCATCTTTCTCGAACCGCTGTATTCCGGTGAATAGTTGCTCACCAGCCCGATGGCGAAGTGCCAGCGCGGATCATCCTCGCCCGGGCGGCGCAGCACGTCCTCGGCCCGCGTGACGGCCCGTGTGGCCTGCTGCGAGGGCGTCTGCTGTCCCTGCGACAGTGCCGGACCGGCGGTAGCGCATAACAGACCGGTCAGCAGCAGCTGTCCAGACAGCGGCAGGGGTTTGCGGCTATGTTTGTCGGTACGCGTCATGGGTGCATCCAGCAGGTGGCAGTGGCGGGGAAACGGGCACAGTCTGAAACGGATGGGCCGTCGTTTCCGTCCCGGGCAGACAGACGGATCACAGCGGCTGCCCGGCTCTGGGCTGCACCCTGGCGCGGGCCAGTGGCGTCCTGCTGCGCTGGCCAGAATTTCTGCAAAGTACCTGGGTATGACATGTTGAAAACCGCATTGGGCGAACTGCGTGTACTGCTGGTCGAGGATGATCCGGCCTGGCAGCACATGATCTCGGTAGGGCTGGGCGAGAGGGGCATCGACGTCCAGGTCACGGATCAGCTCGGCAAGGCCATTCCCATGCTGGAACGCCTGATGCCCGATGCCGTCATGGTCGACGACTCCCTGTCGGATACCGACAGCGTGGCCTCGGTTCGGCAGCTGCGCGAAGCCATCGGCAGCCGGCAGATCCCCATCATCGTCATGTCCAATCACGACAACGACGTGGGCATCGGCAAGGCCCTGGCGGCCGGCGCCACCGACTACTGCCAGAAATCACAGCAATGGACCCAGCTGGCCGAACGACTCGCTGCATGGTATCAATCTTGCCAAGGCACAGGCGGCCGGCAATGATACATCCGGGACACAAAAGGGCGAGAACAGTGGCCGCGATGCCGCTGTCGACCCCCTCGATGCCATCCGCAGCCAGCGCGAGCAGGCCAACCGCGACCCCCTGACCGGCCTGTTCAGCCGTGCCGCCTTCATGCAGAAGGGGCAGATGCTGCTGCGCCGCCGCCGGCCGCAGGGACACGTGGCCGCCATCATGATGCTCGACATCGACCGCTTCCGCCGCATCAACGAGGCCTTCGGCCAGCGGGCCGGCGACCGGGTGCTGCAGCACGTGGCCGAATGCCTGCGTCACGCCTTTCGCAACCTGCGCCAGGCCGATCCCGCCAATGCCGGCGACGACACCGACATGCCCGACCTGCTGATCGGGCGTCTCACCGGCGATGAATATGCGCTGGTCTTCTCCAGCCTGCCCAACGAGGAAACCGCCCGCAAGGCCGCCGAGATCATTCAGGCGCACCTGCGCCGCGCCTTCCAGATCGACGGGCTGGACCTGATGCTGCGCACCTCCATCGGTGCCGCCTGGTTCCCCCGGCACGGCCGCAACTTCGACATGCTGCTGGCCAAGGCCGACGTGGCCATGGGCGTGGCCCGCCAGCAGGGCGGCAACCGCCTGCTCGTCTACGATGACGCCTACGGCGAACAGCTGCGCGGCGACTTCGAACTGCAGTCGGCCCTGGCCACCGTGCTGGACCGCAACGAACTGATCCTGCACTACCAGCCCATCATCGACACCCGCTACAACCGGGTGGTGGGCGTGAAGCATTGATGCGCTGGATGCGGGGCTCGCAGATGCTCTCGCCCGGCAAGTTCATCCCGCTCGCCGAAGACAGCGGCCTCGACTTCCGCATGGGCGAATGGGCCATCTCCGAGGCCCCTGCAGCAGCTGCGCCGCTGGCAGCAGGGGCGGGGTGGCCATCCCGGGCGTGTCGGTGAACCTCAGCGTGCGCCACCTGCGCCAGCCCAGCCTGCTGCGCTCCATCCTGCAGGCACTCGAAGCCACCGAAATGCAGCCGTCCGCACTCACCCTCGAACTCACCGAGATCGACGTGATGCGCGACATCGAGAACGTCCTGCCCACCCTCTGGGCGCTCAAGAAGGCCGGCATCCGCATTGCGCTGGATGACTTCGGCACCGGCTTCTCGTCGGTCTCCTACCTGACCCGCATGCCGGTCGATACCCTCAAGATCGACCGCGTCTTCGTCAGCAACATGGAAAACGACATCGCCCAGCTCAAGGTCGTGCGCAGCATCATCGCGCTGGCCGGGGCGCTGGACCTGCAGATCATCGGCGAGGGCGTCGAGCGCACCGAAGAGATGCACATGCTGCAGAAGCTCGGCTGCCAGGACCTGCAGGGCTACCTGTTCAGCAAACCCATGACGGCCGCCCAGCTGGAGCGCTGGATGACCGAGAACCACATCATGCCGGGGCGCGGCTGGCCGGGGAGGGACGACAGCCGGCTCCTAGACGCATTCGCCCTCGCGCTGGCTCCAGCTGTGTGCTGGAACGAGCACACGACGCGCTCATGTGCAGCCTGGGCGATGGGCCATTCATAGAAGACGCCCTCGTTGCTGCGTACGTCATCGCTGTCGTGTGCGCCGTCGTTGCCGCGTGCGTTCTCGCTGCCGAACGTGCCATGCACCGGCAGGCGATGGCCGCTCCACGCCCGATGCGTTTGCTGCCCACGACCCGCAGCCCGATGGTGCCATCGTTTCGCGTCCTGCCATACAAAGCGTTACGATAACGCTTTACGGACAACAAATTGCTCCCATGGACGCAGCAGAAAAGGCCGCCCGCAAGGCCCATCAGGACGAACTCAAACAGGCCGCCGCCGAAAAGGCACTCGACTGGCTCACCCCCGGCAAGGTGGTGGGCGTGGGCAGTGGCTCCACCGTCGCCTTCTTCATCGAGGCCCTGGGGCGTCGCCGCAAGGATTTCCCCAGGCCGTGTCCAGCTCGCTGCGTAGCACCGAACTGCTCCGTGAAGCCGGTATCGAGGTGCTCGATCTCAACCAGGTCGACGAGATCGACTGCTACGTCGACGGGGCCGACGAGGTCGATCCCGGCTTTGCCCCTCATCAAGGGCGGCGGTGGCGCACTCACCCGCGAGAAGATCGTCGCCCAGGCATCACGCCACTTCGTCTGCATCGTCGACGAATCCAAGTACGTCCCGGTGCTGGGCCAGTTCCCGCTGCCTGTCGAGGTCGTGCCCATGGCCATGCATCTGGTCGGTCGCCAGCTCGAGAAACTGGGTGGTACCGTCCGCGAACGTGCCGGCTACATCACCGACAACGGCAACCCCATTCTCGACGTCTCGGGCCTGCAGATCAGCGACCCCGTCGCGCTGGAAGAGACCATCAACCAGTGGCCGGGCGTCGTCACCAACGGCATCTTCGCCCGCCGCCGTCCCGAAACCGTGCTGATCGCCGGCATGCACGGCGTGCAGGTGTTGGGCAGGACAAGGCCTGAGCCGGGGCAGGGCTGATCCTGCCTCCACATGGCGGCCCGTCGGTACATGACCGGGGCCGCGCAGGGAGGAACGCGGCCATGCAGCGCCGGGAAACTGCCCCGGGTCAGCTGCCCGGGCCGGATCTGCCTCGGGGCCTTGCGGGCACGGCCCATCTCGAAAAGTGAAAAGCCGGCCCAGGGCCGGCTTTTTCACCGCAAGCCATCAGGAAAAGGTGTCCCTTCCCGACGACCGGCCATCAGGCCGACGGCGGCACGTAGCCTTCCGGCCGGTCGGCGCCCTCGCCGAAGAAGTAGTTTTCCATCTGCTGGGCCAGATAGCGGCGGGCACGGATGTCGGCCAGATTGAGCCGGTTCTCGTTCACCAGCATCGTCTGGTGGGCAATCCAGCCAGCCCAGGCTTCCTTCGACACATTTTCGTAGATACGCTTGCCCAGATCACCCGGATACGGCGGACGATCCAGCCCCTCGGCTTCCTTGTGCAGCTTGATGCAGTGGACCATACGGGCCATGGTGCTCTTCCTCAAAAACAAGATGACCGCCGATGGTACCGCGTCCCCCGCCCGGCTGTGAATGGCCTGCCGCAACATCGTGTTCACAGCCGCTTCAGCAGCACCTGCGACTTGCGCTGCCAGTTGTACAGCTGCCGCCGCGACCCCGGCAGATCATCCACCGAGCCCATCACGAAACCCCGCTTCAGGAACCAGTGCGCCGTCCGCGTCGTCAGCACGAACAGCCGGGTGATGCCTGCTGCCCGTGCCCGCTGCTCGATCCGCTGCAGCAGCCGTTCCCCGTCCCCCGAACCCTGCACCGACGGGTTCACCGCCAGACAGGCCATCTCCGCCATCCGCTCCTGCGCAAACGCATACATCGCCGCACAGCCAAAGATCACCTGGTCGTGCTCGATCACCGTGAAATTGCCGATCTCTGCCTCGATCAGCGCCCGGTCGCGCTTGACCAGTGTCCCGTCCGCCTCCAGCGGCTGGATCAGCGCCAGAATCCCGCCCACATCCTCGATCGTCGCCTCGCGCACCGCCTCCAGCGTCTCCCGTACCACCATCGTCCCCACACCATCGTGCAGGAAGAATTCCAGCAGTACCGAGCCATCCACCGCAAACGGCACCACGTGCGAGCGCGCCACGCCTCCTTCGCACGCCTTCAGCGCTGCCGTCAGATAGATCCGCAGCGGCAGTTCCAGATCCGGCTGCGCCAGCACTCGCCCGCGCCTGCGCCTCCGAAATCTCCGTCTGGATCTGCCCGTCCTCACCCCGCACTCCCGGCACCTCGGCCAGGAACACCAGCTTGTCCGCATTCAGCGCCATGGCCGTGATCGCCGCCACGTCCTCCATGGCCAGATTGAACGCCTCGCCCGTCGCCGAGTAGCCGATATTGGACAGCAGCACGATCTGCTGGTTGTCCAGCGCATGCCGGATCGAGGCCGCATCCACCTTGCGCACCAGTCCGCTGTACGCAAAAATCCACTCCATCCACGATGCCCACCGGCCGTGCCAGTGTGAAATTGCCCGACACCACCCGGATCCCCGCATTGGCCATTGGCGTATTGGCCAGCCCCTGCGAAAACGCAGCCTCCATGTCGTAGCGGATTTCGCCGGCTGCTTCCTTGGCGCATTCCAGCGCCACCGCATCCGTGATGCGCAGCCCGTCGTGATAATGCGACGCCTGCCCGCGCAGCCGCAGCTGCGCATTGATCTGTGGCCGGCAGCCGTTGACGATCACCACCCGGATCCCGATGGAGTGCAGCAGGCTCAGATCGTGAATCAGCGCATTCAGCGCGTTTCTCCACCAGCAGCATTTCCCCGGAATGCCCACCACGAAGGTCTGCCCCCGAAACTTGTGGATCGACGGCGCCACCTGCCGCAGCCAGTCCACGAACTGCTGGTGAACCGTCTGCGCAGCCGGTTGCGCCTGCACCGGAGACGAAGCGGCCTGGCCTCCCGCAACGGGTGACGCTCAGCGCGGGCAGGGGGAAGGGGAATGCTGCATGGCAAAACCTGCGTCATGTCTGGAACGTGTCGGGAGCCTGTTTACATCCGCGCAGGGTTGAGCAGATTCATGACACGTCCGGTGATTCCGGGGATGATCGCTTCCGTGTCAGCGAAACCGATGGGCCATTGAGTCCATCCATGACACGTTCTAGGCAGAAGGGCTGTCGCCCCCGGATGCGCTGGCCGACAGCATTCGCTCCGCTGCCTTGGCCAGAAACCCCGATCGCGTTTCGTGGTGAGCCGAGGCATAGGCGTCCACCCGTGCCAGAAGATACTCGGGCCAGCTTACATTGAAACGGGTCTGCCGGACAGAATATCGGCCCACATCGAGGTCGACCAGTCCCCCAGATTGCATCGGCATAGCCTTCCTGCATCTTGAGATCGTCGATACGGCTGGCCTGAATGCCGTTGAATGCCCCGTCTTCGAGCAGCCCCTCGATGTGAAAGCCGATGGCCTCGCGCACGTTCTCCATGGCCTCCTCGACGGTTTCTCCTGCCGAAAAAGCAGCCAGGGCAGATCCGGCACGCTCACGCCATACACGGACGCCGGATCCTTGTGAATGGCCACCGGAAGATGGATGACGCTGTTTCTGGATCGTTTGTCGTTCATTTCAGCCCCTGCCTGCCTGAGTATGCTGTTGACCGTTCCCTGTGGAAGGTCTTTGTTCGGGTGAGGGATCGTCACGCGTCCTGGTTTCTGCGGATGCCGGTATTGCCGATGGCTTCCCCGCGTGGCAACCAGATACCAGCCATCATCCTCGATCATCCTGATCAACTGCCTGCTGCCAACCATGGGGACTCAGTATCTAAAATGTGTATTATTACACACGACAACACGGCCAGCAACGATGCTTTCCAGCAGTGCCCTGAAGTCATTGAGGATTCTGCCCCCTGCTGCCTTCTCCTGCTCGCCCAGAGACAGGGACAAACAGGTCCATACACACTTCCGGCCGCACCGTACCCGGCAAGTTCCCGTCGAAGTCGCGACATGACGAGTCTGGGAAGCGGCACGGGGAGGGGAGGCTCCTGCGGCGATTTTCGCGGTAGTCGTGGAACCTTTTTGCCCCGTGGGCAAAAAAGTTCATAGGCGCCTGTTTTTGCCGGCCACGACGCAGGGTCGTGGACGTCAAAAACAGGCTGAGCGCATGAGCCGCAGGAGCCTCCCGCTCCCCGTGCCGCCTCACCCGGAGCCGTCCTCCGTAATCTGAAGCCCAGCCCGAAGCCGCCTTTCGCGGCACAAGGCCCTCCCCGAGGCTGTCCCCCGTGATCCAGAACCTCGCCACGGGACGCCTTCCCCACCCCGAAGTTCCGCCGACAGGGATCCCCCGCTTCCCTATAATCGCCCCCCGTGAACACGACATCCCCCAGCCCCCGAAACCGGCTTCCCAGGCGGCCTCCCAGCCCGTGCCGGCCCGCCCCGTTCCCTCCGCCATCCAGACCGTCATCGACGCGCTCCCCGTCACCGAACACCGTGACCGCATCATCGATGCCATCCGCAATCATCGCGTCGTCATCGTCTCCGGCGAAACCGGCTCCGGCAAGACCACCCAGCTGCCCAAGTTCTGCCTCGAAGCCGGTCGTGCGGCCCGCAACGGCAGGACGCGCCGCGGCGGCCCTCATCGGTCATACCCAGCCACGCCGCATCGCCGCCAGCAGCGTGGCCACCCGCATCGCCGAAGAAATGGGCACCCCTGCTGGGCACCGACGTCGGCTACAAGATACGCTTCAACGAAAAAGGTCTCCCCGGGCACCCGCATCAAGCTGATGACCGACGGCATCCTGCTGGCCGAAAGCCAGCGCGACCGCCTGCTGTCCGCCTACGACACCCTCATCATCGACGAGGCCCACGAACGCAGCCTCAACATCGATTTTCTGCTGGGCTACCTCAAGCAGCTCATCGACGGCCCCCGGCGGATGACCTCAAACTCATCATCACCTCCGCCACCATCGATGCTGCCCGCTTCGCCGAACACTTCGGCGAGCCCGGCAAACCGGCGCCCGTCATCGAAGTTTCCGGCCGTCTCTATCCGGTGGAAGTGCGCTACCGTGCACCCGAAGAAACGGCCGGCGAGGATGAGGACGACGAAACCGATCTTCCGTCGGCCATCGAAGCGGCGGTTCACGAACTCTGGAACGAGAAGCCTGGCGACGTGCTGGTCTTCCTGCCCGGCGAACGTGAAAATCCGCGAAACCGCCGAACACCCTGCAGCGTGCCGTCGCCCGTGGCGGATCATCGGGCGGCCGTATCGCGAAGGGGCAGGGCGGTCGCAGCCGTGCCGACCTGCTGCTGGCCAGTGCCGAAATCGTTCCGCTCTATGCCCGCCTGCCGGCCGCCGACCAGCAGCGCGTCTTCAATCCGGGCAACGCACCGCGCATCGTGCTGGCCACCAACGTGGCCGAAACCTCGCTGACCGTGCCGCGCATCCGCTACGTCATCGATTCGGGGCTGGCGCGCATGCTGCGCTACCGCATTCGCGGCAAGGTCGACCAGCTGCTCATCGAACCCGTCTCGCGCGCCGCTGCCAACCAGCGGGCCGGCCGCTGCGGGACGGGTGGCCGAGGGCGTCTGCATCCGCCTCTTCAGCGAATCCGATTTCCAGAACCGTCCGGCCTTCACCGACCCGGAAATCCTGCGTTCGTCGCTCGCTTCCGTCATCCTGCGCATGAATGCGCTGGGCCTGTCGGAAGTCTCGGCCTTTCCGTTTCTCGACAAACCCTCACCCAAGGCCATTGCCGACGGCTATGCCCTGCTCAACGAGCTGGGCGCCATGGACGACCGCCAGCGCCTCACCCCCCCATCGGCAAACAGCTGGCGCGCCTGCCGGTCGATCCGCGCCTGGCCCGCATGTTGCTGGCCGGTCACCGTACCGGCTGCCTGAACGAAACACTGATCATCACCGCGGCCCTGTCGGTGCAGGATCCGCGTGAACGCCCACCCACCGCCCAGCAGGCCGCGGATCAGGCACATGCCCGCTTCAACGTGCCCCAGTCCGATTTTCTGTCGTGGCTGAAACTCTGGCGTTACTGGCAGGAACAGCAGGCCACCCGCAGGCAGCGGGGCGAATCGCACCGCGCACTGGCCAACCGCATGGGCTGGAATTCCTGTCCATTCGCAAACTGCGCGAATGGGCCGATGTGATCAGCCAGCTCACCGAACTGGTCCGTGGTCTGAACTGGCACATCAACGAAGACGAAGCGGCGCCGGATGTCATCCACCGCGCGCTGCTCACCGGCCTGCTCGGCAACGTCGCCCACCGCCTGCCCGAAGGGCCGGGCTGGCAGGGCACGCACCAGCAGAAATTCGTCTGCATCCGTCGTCCATCCTCAACCGCCGGGGTGCCGTGGCCAAAGCCGAGCGCGGCAAACCCGGTACCCAGACCCCGCCACAGAACCAGAAGGGCGCCCGCTGGCTGATGGCGGCCGAAATGGTCGATACGGGTCGCCTGATGGCCCGCACCAATGCCGCCATCAAAGCCGGAGTGGATCGAATCGGCCGCGCAGGACCTCATCCAGCGCTCCTGGAGCAATCCCCACTGGGAAAAGAACAGTGGCCGCGCCATGGCACACGAACGCGGTGTGCTCTACGGGCTGGTGCTCTACACCGCCCGCCGCGTGCCCTACGAAAAAAATCGATCCGGCCGAATCCCGCCGCCTGATGATCCGGGATGGCCTGGTGGCCGGCGAATGGCCATTCGATACCGACTTCATCCGCCACAACCGCAAGGTCATTGCCGAGGTCGAACGGCTGGAACACAAGATTCGCCGCCCCGACCTGCTGGTCGATGAAGCATCGCTGGCCGCCTGGTTCGATGCGCAGATCCCCTGAGCACATCACCAACGCCCGCGACCTGCAGCAGTGGTACCGGGAAGCAACGCAGGGCAAGGGGCCTGGTCGGGACAAGGGAACCATCGATGCAGGGAGCGTTGAAAAGGCAATAGATGCATCGCAAGACAGCGCCGGGTCCTCGGGGCGTGAAGTCATTGCAGGCACAGCGGGATTACTCAAACTCTCCCGCGAAGCCCTGCTGAAAAAGGACACCGACGGCATCGACGAGGCGCGCTTCCCGCGTCTGCTGCGCATGCGTGGCGTGGATTTCACGCTTGGCTACCATTTCGAGCCCGGGGCCGCCGACGATGGTGTGACGCTGACCGTGCCGCTGCACGCACTCAACCAGGTCGATCCCGACCGCTGCGAATGGCTGGTGCCCGGCATGCTGGTGCAGAAAGTGTCGCTGCTGTTCAAGTCGCTGCCGCAGCGCTGGCGCCGCCACCTGCTGCCGCTGGACGGCACGGCAGCCGAATTCGTCGATGGACTGACCGGAGCAAACGGTCGGGGTGGCGCAGATACAGAAACCGGTGCAGGCAGCAAGCCGCTCATCGACGCCCTGCTCGATTTTCTGCGCGCGAAGGGCGGCTGGCGGCTGGCGGCTACCGATTTCCGGCCGGAAAACATTCCCGCTCACCTGCAGATGAATTTCCGGCTGGTCAACGAGCACGGCCGCATTCTGGCCGTGTCGCGCCACCTGGCCGAACTGCAGGCCGCCTACGGTTCCCGCGCGCAGTCTGCCTTCCAGAACGAATTTGCCCGCATTGCGGCGCAGATGCGCACCCGCAAGGCGGGGGAAGGGCAGGACAATGTACCTGCCGCAGGGCGCGCTTCCGGTACATCCGGCGCATCAGGTGCATCAGGTGCACCGGGCGCCGCCAGGCGGGAGCCGTGCTTCCCGCCAGCGCCGGCATCACCGGTTCATCGGGACCGGGTGCCTCCGGATCACCACGACAGGGGCACAGTCCGGCCGGGACGCGCAGGCCGGCGGCAGGCATGACAGTCGTGAGGCAAGCCCCGCGAAGCATGCGGTTCCAGCCGCCCGAGGTGCATCGGCCCCGCCATCCAGCCCCACGGACACCGTCATGCGTGCCGGCCAGCGGCATACCCGCTGGGATTTCGGCACGCTGCCCGAACTGCTGGAACTGCAGACGGCCGCCGGCGAGCGCCTGGTCGGCTTTTCCCGCCCTGGTGGACAGGGGGATGCCGTCGAGATCAGCGTCTATGACGATCCTGCCGTGGCGGCACGCCACCATCGGCAGGGGTGGTGCGACTGTTCGCCCTGGCCATGGGCGAAGCCGTCAAATCGCTGGCCCGCGACGTGAAAAAAAGAACGCCAGCCTCGAACTGGGCTTCAACGCACTGCCCGGTCACTCGGCCAGATCGGCCCCGCTGGCCGAACAGCTGGCCAGTGCCGCCATCATCCGCAGCTTCCTGCAGCAGGGGCCTGCCACAGAACGAGGCCCAGTTCCAGCAGGCCCTCGGTGAGGGCAAACCCCGCATGCTGCTCACCGCCCAGGAACTGGCGCGCCTGCTGCAGACCATCGTCACCGAACACGGGCAGATCCGCCGCAAGCTTACCGGCTCGCGCGCCGACCGTACCGCGCTCGACGACATCGAGACGCAGCTTGCGGCCCTGTTCTCCGCCGGGCTTTCTGCATCAGGTGGGCTACGATCACCCTGCAGCATTACCCCCGCTACCTGAAGGCCGTCAACATGCGTCTGGACAAACTGCGCGAAGACCCCGCCCGCGACCGCGCCCAGATGGCTTCCATGGCTCCCTGCTGCTGCAGCGCTGGCGCCAGTGGCAGCGCGACATCGGCATGCAGCCCGACCGTGAGGCCGAGAGTTTTCCGCTGGCTGCTCGAGGAGCTTCGCGTCTCGCTTTTTGCGCAGAGCCTGCGCACCCGCCCATGCCCGTTTCGGTCAAGCGCCTGACGAAGGTGCTCGACCAGCGTGATGGTCGCTGAGTACAGTGCACACCAGCAGAATTTTTTTGTAACGTTGTAGGGGATGCACGCCATCTGTTGCAGCGTCCCCAACATGGACGACGGCAGGCTGGCCGTCTGTCCCTGAAAAACGGCCGTTCATCGCCGTTGCCGGACAGCAGCCCGTTTCACCGGCCTGACCGGCAGCGCAGGGGTGGCCAGTTCGCGCCCAAACCGATTAAATGGTGAAGGCAGGCTTTGGCACTATCCCGCCGGAGCCCGCGTCCGAAAACGGAACCGGTAACCCCACAGATGATGCAAGCAGCCAGGGAAGTGAAGGGAGTCTGAACTTGGAGACTGAAAGCGAACGCCGGAGAAACGTCAGTCTTGCCAAGGCGACCCTGCTGCACCTGACGCAGGCCAGACTGGCGCCCACGCCGGAAAACTACGCAGCCGCATGGGCCGAGGCCGAAAAGCAGTTCGATCCCCCACCGTGCCGATGATTCGCCCGGGGAGACGTTTTCCGGATGGCATCGTCGAATCCTACGAAGACACCGAACTGGCCAGCGTACGCCGCCTGGCCGAGCGTCGCCAGCGCCTGATCGTCTCGCTCACCGCACTGCTCGAAACCCTCTGTGATGTCGCTCCGGTTCTGGCCGGCGAAGAGGCCTGGATCACCGAACAGTTCTCGGCCATCCGCCGGGCCGTCGGCATGCAGTCCGAAGCGGTGGACCGGGGTGAACTGGAACAGGTTCGCCAGACCGTTCGCAACAACCTGAAGGAACATGGCAACCTGCTGTCCCTGCGCCGCAGCGCACTGGCCGAACTGAAACAGCTGCTGATGCAGTGGGTGGGCAACCTGTCCGAGCTGATGGACACCAGCGTGTCCTATGCCGATTCGCTCGATGGCTTCGTCGAGCGCATCGAGGGTGTGTCCGACATCGACAGCCTGGCCCAGGTGCTGGGTGACATCGTGGGCCGTACTGCCGACATGCGCGAGCATATCGAGCACACCCGCGAGCAGCTGGAGCAGACGGCACGCCGGGCCGACGAACTGGAACGCAACGTCACCGACCTCACGCACGAGCTGAGCGAGGTGGATACCGACACGCTCGTGGACGGCTCGACCTCGCTGCTCAACCGCCGGGGTCTGGACAGGGCATACCGCGAGCTGCAGGCCGAGTGCATCCGGCAGGGCAGGCCGCTGGCCGTGGCCCCTGCTGGATGTCGATCACTTCAAGTCGATCAACGATGCCCAGGGGGCGCTGGCCGGCGACGATGCCCTGCATTATTTTGCGGCAGCCATCCGTGGCCAGCTGCGCCCCAGCGACCGTTGCAGCCGCTACGGTGGGGATGAATTCGTCCTGCTGCTGCCCGGCGTCGATGCCGGTACGGCGCTGGACATCCTGCGTCGCCTGCAGCGTGTGGTGGTCGAACGCACGCTCGTCTACAACAGCGGCGAGATGAACCTCAGCTTCTCGGCGGGCGTGACCGTGGCCGAACCGGGTGCTTCGCTGGAGGCCACCCTGCATCGCGCCGATGATGCCCTCTACGAATCCAAGCTGGCTGGCCGCAACCGCGTCTGCGCCTGGAACGGCCAGCGCCACCAGCTGGCAGACCCCGTTCACGAAAAGATCGTCTGATGACCGTTGCCTGCGCCTGTAGCGGGGGCCGTGATGCAGGCAGGGGTCAGAACCCCAGCACCGAAAGGATCGCCTGACGGTCTTTACGCCAGCAGGTCAGTCAGCCTTTGCCATCTGCCTGTACAGCGCATCCGGTGCCAGATCGATCTCCCCGGGCCAGGTCACGGCACCGTAAACCACGCGTGCCCGCGAAAAGAGCGCAGGGTCGCGCAGCGATGCAAACACCCCTGCATCTTCCGAATGGATCAGCGCGGACAGATCGGTCACCCCCGGGTTCCGTCCACGAATACCACGTCCAGCCTGTACCTGGGAAGCACCTGGACCGCACGCACACGCCATGGCATCCGGGGTACGACGGGAGGTGTCACGTCAGCGGCACGATCTTCTTGAGCGGTTGATTGCGCGTGCATAGATCCCAGTCCTCCATCAGTTCCGCGCGATGCTCCTGTGCCCATTCGAGGACCAGTGCCAGGGCGCGGCGGGGCAGCTGTCCTTCCAGGACTTCCAGCGTACGGATATCGATCAGTGCCTCGAACTCACCATAGAGGGCATGGAAGTGAGGTGGGGCGTGATCATTCCAGAACATCTGGATGAGAATGCCATAAAACATGCTGATGGTGGGCATGGTGGATACTCGGTATCGGCAGGGGTGCCATGATAGCGGCGTTGTTTGCCAGCCACAAATCATCAAGGGATGTACCGGAAGCCGGTGCACAGAAATGGGGTCAGAATCCCAGCACCGAAAAAGATCGCCTGATGCACCTGCGCCAGCGGCGCATACAGCATCGGCAGCCCCATCGTCAGCAGCAGCAGCCCCGATCCGATCGTGATGGGAAAGCCGATGGCAAACACGTTGAGCTGCGGGGCCACGCGCGAAATGAGCCCCAGGCTCAGGTTCACGAACAGCAGCAGCGTCATGTAGGGGCAGGGCCATCAGCAGCCCCAGCTCGAATACCTGGCTGATCACCGCGCCAATATCCAGCCTGGCCATGAACTGCTGTACGCCAGCGCTGACCGGCAGCCGTTCGATACTGGTCATCGTGGCCGCCACCAGCAGCAGTGGCCCGTTGATTACCGCAAACGTGGTCATCGACAGTGCATTGAACAGCCGGCCCACCGCATTGGCGTTGCTGCTGGTGCTCGGGTCGAAAAAGGCCGCAAACGAAAAGCCCATCTGCAGGCCGATGATCTCTCCCGCCATTTCCACGGAGGCCAGCAGCATCCGGCAGACCAGCCCGATCGACAGGCCGATCATCACCTCGGCAGCCAGCAGCGCCGGAAAATCCGGGTCCGTGAACGACGGTGCCGGCTGCTGCGCCAGCGGAGCGGCCAGCAACGCCAGGCAGCCGGCCGCCAGCACCCGGTAGCGTACGGAATGCTGCGCGAAGACAGCAGCGGCGCCGAGGTGAACAGCCCCAGCAGGCGGAACAGCGGCATCAGCAGTGCCGACAGCCATCCCAGAATCTGTGCTTCGCTGAAAGTGATCATGCTGCGATCAGAATCCCTGGCTGCCCGTTGATCACCGCCGGAATCGACAGAATCATCCGCGAGATGAAATCCGTCAGGTTCGACATCATCCACGGCCCGGCAATCACCAGCACCGCAGCCGACAGCAGCAGTTTCGGCACGAACGACAGCGTGGCCTCGTTGATCTGCGTGAGTGCCTGCAGCACGCTGATCAGCAGACCCGCCACCAGAATCACCAGCAGCACGGGTGAGGCCGTGGTCATCAGCGTTTCCAGCGCCTGCCGGCCAATGGTCAATACGGTTTCCGGAGTCATGGTTCAGTCATCGATGTTCAACAATCCCGGCGTGCGTGGCCCTTGCGGATGGCGGCCGGTCCCTGCCAGCACACGTCCGGAGCCAGCGCGGGGCTAGCCTGCAAAACTCGCCACCAGCGACCCCATCAGCAGGTTCCAGCCATCGGCCAGCACGAACAGCACCAGCTTGAAGGGCAGGGGCCACCAGCACGGGTGACACCATCATCATCCCCAGTGACATCAGCACGCTGGCGCAGATCAGGGTCGATCAGGATGAACGGAATGAAGATCATGAAGCCGATCTGGAACGCCGTCTTCAGCTCGCTGATTACGAAAGCCGGTACGATCACCCGGAAGGGCATGTCCTGCGCCGAAGGGGCCTGACTCTCGCTGCCGGCTGCCGGCGATGCTCCGTGCTTCTGGCCATGTTCACCGGTGGGCGCCACCCGGGCCATGCGGGCAAACAGTTCCAGGTCACTGGCCCGGGTCTGTTTCAGCATGAAGGCCCTGCAGCGGCTCGCTGCCTTTCTGCAGCGCAGCCTCGAAGCCGATGCGCTGTTCCGCAAAAAGGCTGATAGGCGTCCGTATGGATGCGTTCCAGTGTCGGTGACATGACGAACGCCGTCAGAAACAGGGCCATGCCCACCAGCACCTGGTTGGGTGGCGAGGCCTGCAGGCCCATGGCCTGCCGCAGCAGCGACAGCACGATGATGATCCGCGTGAAGCTCGTCATCAGCAGCAGGACGGCCGGAATGAACGACAGCGCCGAGAAAAACAGCAGCGTCTGCACCGGCACCGACCAGGTCGTGCCGCCATCGGCCCCCGGCGTGCTGGACAGGCTCAGCGTGGTCTGCGCCAGTGCATCCAGTGGCAGCAGTGACAGCGGCAAGGCCATCAGCGGCAGCAGGGCAGCCAGAGAATGCAGCCTTCCACGGGAAAGCGCGTCACGTGTGAGGCCGCGTGTGTCGCGATGCACGGCGGCGTATGTTTTCCCGGAGACGACGGGATGCATGGTGTCCATTCTGTTCATGAGATTTCTGTCGCGCCTGGCAGCAGGTCTGTCGTGCGTGACAGGGACTGCCTCGTCTGTCATGCCTGCTGCGTCCGGGATGCCCGGTAGCCAGGCGCGGGGACGAATGGGTTCATGACACGCGCCAGGCTGGTATCGTGCCGTGCGCCGGTCTGGTATGGCCGTGTCACGATACCTTTCCTTTTTGCAGCCCCGCCAGCAGCGCACCGAACCCTGACGTGGAAGCGCCGGCGGCAGCCGGAGAAAGCCGGCACCTCCGGCAGGCCATCCAGTTCCGCCAGCAGCTGGATCTGCTGGCTGGTGATGCCCACCACCAGCACACGTTCGCCCACCTTCACCACGGCGATCTGCTCGCGTGGCCCCACGGTGAGGCTGGCCGGCATCGACAGCAGGCCATTCGTGCGGTTGCCCGGCCACTGCGACAGGCGTTTGACCAGCCACAGCACCAGCGGAATCGACAGCACCACCAGCAGCAGCACGCCGAACGACAGCAGGGCAGAACTCATCGGGTCATCCTTCGCACAGGCGGACAGCACCAGCCGGCAGCGCCGGAAACGGCACCGATCCCGGCATCACCGGTTCCGGTGTTCCAGTCCGCTCCGGTAACCCGCGCGGACGGGGCGGCAGTCATCGGCACGTTTTGCTCAGCCACGGTTGAGCCGGCGCATGCGTTCGGCCGGCGTCACGATGTCGGTCAGCCGGATGCCGAAGCGGTCGTTCACCACCACCACCTCGCCCTGCGCAATCAGGTAGCCGTTGATCAGCACATCCATCGGGGCACCGGCCTGGGCCTCCAGCTCCACCACCGAACCGGGAGAGAGCTGCAGCACGTTACTGATGGTGGTACGGGCACGGCCGATTTCCACCGACAGCTGCACCGGAATGTCCAGAATCCGTTCGAGATCGGGCGAGCCGGCAGCCGCTGCCTGCAGCGAGGCCATCACGCCGGGAATGCCGCTGGCCACGGCCGGATCGACCGGCCCGTTGCCCGTTTCGTTCCCGGCAGCCTGTTCGGTTTCCGGGGTCAGGGTATTCTGTTCAGACATGGATCAATCCTGAGGAAGGTCGGTATAGGCGTTCACGGTGTCGATGCGCACCGCATAACGGCCGTTGTGTTCTCCATAGCGGCCACTGAAAATGGGTACCTGCCCGATCTTCAGCGTGGCCTGCGGGCCGGGTTCGATCTCGATCACATCACCGGTCTGCAGTCGCATCAGCTCACCCAGCGTCAGCGTGGCCGTAGTCAGTTCGGCCACCAGCTGCACACCGGCCGGGCGGATTTCCTGCGACATCTGGCCCCTGCCAGCTGCGCTTCTCTCCCGCACCCTGGGTATTCAGTGACGAGGCCAGCGTGTTGCGCACCGGTTCCAGCACGCTGTACGGAATGCACACCTGCATCGTGCCGGACTTGCCGCCAAAATCCAGCGTGAACGTGGTACTCACCACCATCTCGGCCGGAATGGCAATGTTGGCAAACTGTGGCTGGGTTTCTGCCCGGGCAAATTCCATTTCGAACGGCATCAGCGGCGCCCAGGCACGTCCGTATTCGGTACGGGCCAGGTCGATCAGCTTCCTGATCAGCCGCTGCTCGGTCTGCGAGAACTCGCGGCCCTCGCTTTTCTTCACCGGCCGGCCGCTGCCGCCGAACATCAGGTCCACGATGGTGCTGACCAGCTGCCCCTGGAAACACCAGCAGGGGCAGAACCGGCCAGCGGTTTCGATCTGCATGATGTTGATGCTGCTGGGGTTCTCCACCGTGGCCAGAAAATCGCTGTAGCGGCTCACCACCGGCTCGCTGGCCGTGATCTCCGGGGTTGCGCTGCATGAAGGCAAACATCGCCAGCCCCATGCTGCGCGCAAAGCGTTCGTGAATCAGCTCCAGTGCCGGCAGCCGTCCGCGGATGATCCGCTCCTGGCGGGCGAGGTCATAGGGCTGGGGTACGCCACGGTCGACGGGCCGGCCCATGGCGCCAGCAGGGCTGCCTGCACCGTCGGTCGCGGCTTCGGCGGCTTCGGCCTTCGCCGGAGGCGGCGCCATCCGCGGTTTCCTGCGGCAGCCTCGCTGTCGCCGGACGCATCGGCCCCGTCGGCAGCCGTGGCTGCTGCGTCCGCAGCATCACCCTGCGGCGTGTCCAGCAGCGCATCGATTTCGTCTTGCGACAGGTACTGCTCGCTCATGGTTACTGCACCAGCAACTGGTTGAAGAGCACGGCCACCACCGGGCCCGGCACCACGATCAGGGGAGCCAGCCGGGGCCGCCGCCTTTTTGTCGTCACCGTGGCCGCCCGTCGCCTTGTCCCACGCAATGGCCTCGGCCGTGCGCGCCTTGATCGACTCGGCCAGCGCTTCCTTGCCCTTCTCGGTCAGCAGCTGGTCGGCCTTCTGGGCCGAGGCCAGCTTTCAGCACGCTGTTGCGCACCACCGGCATCACCTTCTTCAGCTCGCTCTCGGCATGCTGGTTCTGCATCTGCAGCACCACTTCCAGCTGGGTCATGCGGTCGCCCCTTCATCGGCCAGATTCACCGTGAACGGGTCGAGCTTGACGAACACCGGTTCTGCCGAGGCCTTGTACAGGGCCAGCTTTTCGGCATCGGGGTCCTTCGGCGGCTTCAGGAAGAACCAGCCCGCACCGCCGCCGCCTGCCAGCACCACGGCCAGAATGCCGATCAGCAGACCCTTGCCACCTTTCTTTTTGCCGTCGTCGGCCTTGTCTTCCGTCTTGCCTGACATGAAATGAATCCCTGGTTGAAATGGCATGCCGTCTGCGTGTCTTCACGCGTCTGCCATGCCGTGGAGACCGGTGTGCATGAACGCGTGCACCGGTGTTTCCGCCCTGGCAGACTGGCATTGCCACGATGTCGTGGCCGTCATTGTCGTTGCCGGCCGGGGTGGACGAAAGACCGAGAAAGGCACGAAATCCCGGCCAAATCATCCTGCCCGACCAGCGGCAGGTCCAAACGAAAAGGGCGCCCGCAGGCGCCCTGTGCAGCGATGTGCCGGCACCGGTCACGCAAACAGGTCCAGCCGGCTGTCGGTTGCGGTATTGCCCCCACGGCGGCTGCCGCTGGTGCTGCCCGAAACCGCCGCCGGGCCGCTGCCGGTCGCAGCCATGTCACGGCCGGTGCTGTGTGCATCCGGTGCGCCCCGGCCGTTTCCGCCCTGGCCATTGCCCTGACCAAAGGCGGTCCCCGAACTGTTGCGCGCCGGCTGCACCGTCCTGGCCGGGCTGGCGCTGCTGCGACATCAGCCCCCTGGTCCATGCGGTAATCGGCCAGCCGCAGGCCATGATCGGCCAGCATCTGGCGCAGCGTGTGCACCGATGACTCGATGGCGGCACGGGTGGCGGCATGCGCCGCGGAAATGTCCAGCGCCGCTTCCTCGGCATTCAGCGCGATCCGGATCCGGATGGGCCCCAGCTCGGCCGGCGTCAGCCGGATCTCGGCCCGGTCCTGCCCCTGTACCACCACGCCGGCCACCTGGCGGGCAAACTGTTCCTGAACTCCTCGCTGTGAACCGGACTGTCGATCCGGCTCGACAGCAGCGGGACCGCCATCGACGCGGGAAGGGGGAGGCTGGCGCCGCCGGTGTGGCCAGTCCCAGGCTGAATGGCGTGCCTTCTGCGCGCGCAGGTCCGGCGGCCAGCGGGTGTCCGGGGTGCTCCCGGCCAGCGCGGCTGTCTCGGCACCGGCCGCAGCACGGTCTTCCTGTCCGGACGATGCCCCGGTATCTGTGCTGCTGGTGGCTGCCGCGGACCGTGCCGTGGCCGGCATCCCCGTGCCTGCACCGGCCATGTCCACCTTGCCCCGGCCAGCCTGTGTGCCTGTGCCGGCAGATGTGGTCGCGGCTGCCCCGCGGCGGCTCGAAGGAGGGACTCCTGCCGCCGTACCGGCCAGCTCACCTGCCATCGTGTCTGCGACATCCGCATCGGCCGGCACGGCCGTGGTGGTGGCGGTATCGTCCCTGTGCCAGGCCCCCGTCCGGTGGCGCGTGCTTCGGCGTCTGCGCCGTTCATACGGGCCATGTCCTGCGCCAGCTGCTGCAGCGTGGCTTCATCGACGGAGGCATCGGCCGTGGCATCGCTACCGTTGCCCTGAGTCCATGGCGGTGGATGCCGGGGTGACGGTCACGCCCGCCGGTAGTGCCTGCCCGGCTGCGCCGGCGCCTGCCGGGGTGGACGCAGATGCACCGCCTGCGCCCATGTCGCCGGCCGGCTGTCCGGCACGTGCTGCAGCGGAACGCTGTGCTGCCGCGCGTTCCGCCGCCTGCGGCATGTCTGCCGTTTGCGCTGCAGCGCCATCGGCCGCCTTCTTCGCCCGCGGCTTTGGCAGCCGTGGCGGTGGCCGTCCCGGAAGCCGTCCGGGCGCCGGCGGTGCCTGCCATGCTGCCGGCGCTGCCTGCCTTCCCGGTCTGGGCTGCTTCGTCCGGACGGCCCATGTTTTCAGCCTGCTGCACGGTGCCCTGACGGGTTTCCTGCGCTTCGTCTGATCCGGAAGTCGCCGTGCGGGCACTGCCGCTGCGGGCTGATGGGGTGTTCTGCGCCGGTGCGGATGCGGCGGCCGGCTGCTGGCCCGATGCCCCGGTCTGGCGCGACACGTCGGTCTGCCGGGATGGCTGCGCATCCGCTGAACGGGTGCGGACCGGCTCGCTGCGCGCCGGTGCCTGCGCGCGGGGTGTCGCCGCTGCGCGCGGTACGGTGCGGCTCCGGCTGACGTGGTGGTGTCAGGGCCGGGGCAGCCTGCATGTCCTCGGCGCGGGGGCGGCTGCGGTCCCGCTCACGTTCCAGACGGCCCTGTTCGGCCCGGCGTTCGGCCAGCTTCTGCGTCATGTCCCGGAACAGGTCGGCCTTTTGGCTGGATGTCGGCAAACAGCGTCTGGAACGACAGGTTGGCGGACTGTCCCTTTGCCATTCCCCGCGCGGCGGCCACACTGCTGGCGCGCAGCTGCTCCAGCACCGGCTTTCCGGTGGCAGCCGGGGGCCGGTTCGTCATCGAAGTTTCGGTTTTCATGCGACGTAGCTTTCCTCGTCCAGCATCAGGGCACGGGCCATTTCGCCGTCCATGCCGGACTGGTTCAGATAACGGATGGCCGCCTGCTCGTCGGTTTCCTGACGTTCGCGGCGGGCTTCGGCAGCGGCCTGCTGCAGGGCGCGCTGCTTCATGATCGATTCCACGGCCTTCAGGCGTTTCTGCGCATCCAGCAGGATCATGCGCTTCTGTTCGATGCGTTTTTCCGCCTGCCCGACGAAGCGCAGCTGCTGTTTCACGGCGCCTTCGATGCGGGCGGCCAGATGCGTATCGAGCTGCAGTGATGTGGCCGTGCGGGCAGCCGTGCCCGGCTCGCGGCGGCGTTCCTGCAGGGTGCTGCGATAGCCTTCGAGGGTGGCCAGCGTATTGCGCAGCGAGGTCAGCTCCTTCTGCGCGTGGGCCAGCGCAGCGGCTGCCCTCGTCACGCAGACGCTGATAGTTCTCGATGGCCAGTTCCAGGGCGGGTTTCATGTCGTTCAGTCTTCAGTCGATGTGTTCGGGGAGGAGGCCAGCAGCGTGCGCATCGCATCCACCGATGCCTGCAGGCTGGCCGGATCGTGCACCTCCTGGCACAGGAACGCCTCGATTTCCGGCATCAGGGCGATGGCCCGGTCGATCTTTGCGTCGCTGCCTTCCGTGTAGGCGCCGATGGTGATCAGTTCGCGGCTGCGCCGGTACGCTGACCACAGGGATTTCAGTTGCCGTGCCAGCTGCTGCTGTTCGGCGGAGGTCACCGCCGACATCACCCGGGAAATCGATTTTTCGATATCGATGGCCGGATAATGTCCTGCGTCGGCCAGCTCGCGCGTCAGCACGATGTGGCCATCGAGAAAAGGAGCGGCTGGAATCGGCCACCGGATCGTTCTGGTCATCGCCTTCGGCCAGGACGGTATAGAAGGGCGGTGATCGAACCCTGACCCCGTGCACCCATGCCGGTGCGCTCCAGCAGGGCCGGCAGTTTTGCAAACACCGAGGGTGGATAGCCCTTGGTGGCCGGCGATTCGCCGATGGACAGGGCAATTTCCCGCGCCGCCATCGCGTACCGGGTCAGCGAGTCCATCAGCAGCAATACGTTCAGGTTCTGGTCGCGGAAATACTCGGCAATGGCCGTGGCGTAATGCGCCCCCTGCATTCGTGTGATCGGCGGCATGTCTGAGGGCGCCGCCACGATCACCGAGCGGCTGCGGTCCGACTCGCCCAGAATGTCTTCCAGAAATTCCTTGATCTCGCGGCCACGTTCGCCGATCAGCCCCACCACGATCACGTCGGCATCGGTGTAGCGGGCCATCATGCCCAGCAGCACGCTCTTGCCCAGACCGGCACCGGCAAACAGACCGATGCGCTGGCCGCGGCCAATGGTGAGCAGCCCGTTGATGGCGCGCACGCCCGTATCCAGCGCCTCACGGATCGGCTCGCGGTCCATCGCATTGATGGCGCGCCCGTGAATGGGCCGGCTTTCCACATCGGTCAGGGCGCCGAAGCGGTCCATCGGCCTGCCGTCGGCATCCACCACCCGGCCCAGCAGCCCGCGGCCGATCGGCAGATGCCGCATCCGGTCGGACTGGCGCCGCCACGGATGGCTGCGCCGGGCCAGCGTCGGTGTCTTCACCGCCGGCTCCAGCGGGCACACCTGGGTTTCCGGCGACAGGCCGCCGGTTTCGCCTGATGGCATCAGATAGGTATGACCATGCCCAAACCCCACCACCTCGGCCTCCACCGCGTGGCCATCGGGCTGCTTCAGCAGACACAGGGCGCCCACGGGCAGGGGCGATGCCGGCTGCTTCCACCAGCATGCCCGATACCTTCACCAGACGGGCCCTCGGCGGCCACCGGATCGATGTGGGTGGCCAGTTGCTGGCAGCTGCCCAGAAAGGCAGAAAGCTGGTCGTCCAGGCGCATGGTCAAAAAAAGGCTCGGTCGGTATCGGTCAGGGGACTCAGCCTGGGTTGAAGGAATCAGCCGGTGGCTGATGATTCGGTTGGTCTATCCCGTGCAGGGGAGGTGGGGGCCTGCGCCCCGATCCTGCGTTTCCTGGAAGCAGTCCGTGGCGTGTCCGTGCTGCCGCCGGTTCCCGGTATGGTTTCCGCGTCGGCCGCAACAGGTGCGTGAGCGGCCCTGTCCAGCGCGTCCGTGCTGCCGCCGGTTTCCGGTATGGCTTCCTGGCCGGCTGCAGCAGGTTCGTGACTGGCCATGTCCGGCGCGGCTGCTGCCGGCACATCACCCGCACGTCCCTGCGTTTCGCGCCCGGGCCGTGCGTCGCGGCTGTGTCCCAGCGCGGCAAAGGCGCGGGCCACCCGGGTTTCCAGCTGGCCGTCCACCCGGGTACTGCCTGCAGCCAGTGTGCAGCCGCCACGGCTCACCCGCCCAGCGGCAAGCACCCTGACGGTGATTTCCGGATGATTGGCGGCAAACCATTGTTGTGCCACGTCCACATCGGCCGGATTGACCGTCACCTCCACGTGCCGGGCCCGCTCGCTGATGTGCTTCACCGACTCCGCCAGCACGGGGGCCAGCGCCTCTCGACAGACGGATCTGCTCGCAGGCGATGCGCTCGGCCAGGGTGAGCGCCAGGGTCAGCACCTCGTCGGCCAGCCCTTCGTGCAGGGCCTTCAGGCCCGCATCGAAATCGGCCAGCAGGGCACCGGCCCGCGCGCGTACCGTCATGCCGTGCTGTCTTTCTTCCTCACGGTGTCTTGCGTCGGCCTCGGCCACGCCTGCCTCGTGGCCTGCCTGCCACGATGCTTCCAGCTGACGCGCCAGTTCCTGTTCTGCACGGGCGGCCGCTTCGGCCTCCAGCTCCGCCTTCGTTTTCTGCGGTGCCTGCGGGCCGTCGAACGACATCACGGCCAGTGGCTGCCAGGCATCCTGCCGGCTGATGCGGGCAGGGCGGGGCGCCGTGGCGGCAGACGCCAGCGACAGGGCATCAGACCAGGGCATCGGCGCCTCCCGTGCTCACCACGATGGTGCCTTCGTCGGCCAGGCGCTTCACCGTCTTCAGGATTTCCTTCTGCTGCGCCTCCACTTCCGACAGGCGCACCGGTCCCTTCGACTCCAGGTCTTCCTTCAGCGCCTCGGCTGCACGCGAACTCATGTTTTTGAAGATCTTGTCGCGCAGCGCCGGTTCGGCACCTTTCAGTGCAATGATCAGCTGGTCGTTCTGCACTCGCGCAGCACCGTCTGCACGGCGCGGTCATCCAGGCTCAGCAGGTCGTCGAAGGTGAACATCAGGTCTTCGATTTCCTGGGCCAGATCGGCGTTTTCGGCGCGCAGCGTTTCCAGCAGCGTCGCTTCCTCGCCACCGCCCAGGAAGTTCAGAATCTCGGCAGCCGCCTTGCTGCCGCCCAGCCGGGGACGCTTGATGCGGTCGCTGCCCCCCGTCAGCACGCGGGAGAGGGCTTCGTTCAGTTCCTTCAGTGCGCTGGGCTGGATGCTGTCCAGCGTGGCAATGCGCAGCATCACGTCCGCCCGCAGGTCGGCCGGGAGCTGCTGCAGAATGGCGGACGCATGGTCGCGCTCCAGATGCACCAGGATGGATGCAATGATCTGCGGATGCTCGTGGCGGATCAGTTCCGCCACCGAGGCCGCATCCATCCAGCGCAGGCTCTCGATGCCCGACACATCACTGCCCTGCACGATGCGGTCGATCAGCATGCCGGCCTTGTCGTCGCCCAGCGCCCGGCGCAGCACGCCGCGCACATAGGCGTTGGGGTCATGCACCAGCGTGCTCTGCTTCGAGGCCTGCGCATGGAATTTCTCCAGCACCTGCTCGATGTGATCCTTCGTCGTGTACTGGGTGCGGGCCATCACCTCGCCCAGTCCCTGCACTTCCTTCGGCGTCAGGTGCCGGAAAACTTCGGCTGCGGTTTCCTCGCCCAGGGCGAGGAGCAGCACGGCGGCATCACGGGTGCCGGCTTCATCAAAAACCACTCATGCTGGATTGTCCGGATTGGTGCCATTGACCCAGTTGCGAACCACGGTGGCAACGGCCATCGGGTCGGTACGGGCCAGTTGCAGGGCGTTGTGCTGTGCAATCGTCATGCCGAGCCCCTGTTCGGGGTTGCCCGACAGGAGTGCCGTATTGCCGGCGATGGCGGGCTTCTCTTCGGGAGCCGGCAGGTTCAGTGCCTCGTCCACGGTTTCATCGACCTGCTGCCTGCCGGTGCGGCCGGTGCTTCCGGCTTCTTCATCGCCTGCAGGGCAGGGCGGATGAATTTCATCAGGATGATCAGCGCCAGCAGCACGAAGCCGAACTGCTTGCCGAGATCCTTCGCCAGCGACAGCGTGTCCGGATCCTTCCACAGCGGCACGTCGGGTTCGGCCACATCCGGCCGCTTCGTGAAGGCCGCATTGACCACCTGCACCGAATCGCCGCGTTCGGCATTGAAGCCCACCGCCTGCTTCACCAGGGCCTCGATGCTCTGCAGCTCCATGGCCGACAGCGGCGTGGACACCGGCTTGCCGTCGTCGCCGACACTCTGCTTCTGGTTGACCAGCACGGCCACCGACAGCCGACGGATGGTGCCCGTCTGGTTGCGGGTGACCTTCACCGTCCGGTCCACCTCATAATTGGTCACCGATTCCTGCCGGCTGGACGTGGCACCGGGGCCAGCGTTTGCCGACGCGGCCCCAGCGGCCCGCGTGGCCTGTGCCGTGCCATTGATCGGCGCCGACACCGTGGCCGGCGGCTGGTTCGACAGGGCGCCCGGAATGCCGCCGGCCGCATCCGTTGCGCCGGAGCCATCGCGGCTGGCCATCGTCTGCTGGCTGCGCATCGCGGCGCTGCCCGGATTCTGGTTGGGCGCGTAGGTCTCGGCCGTGGCCTCGCTCTGCGTGAAATCGATGTCCGCCGCCACCTTGGCGCGGATATTGCCATCGCCCACGATCGGTTCCAGCAGCTCATCGATGCGCTGCGACAGTGAGCTTTCGATGCGGTTGCGGTAATTGATCTGGGCCGTGTTCATCTCGCTGCCGTCGCCCTCGAGGTCCGACAGCAGCTTGCCGTACTGATCCACCACCGACACCTGCTTCGGGCTCATGTCCGGTACCGACGAGGCCACCAGATGCAGAATCCCTGCACCTGGCCGCGGTCCAGCGAGCGGCCGGGGTAGAGCGTGAGCATCACCGAAGCCGAAGGCTTTTGCTGCTCGCGCAGAAAAACCGTTCTGCACCGGCATGGCCAGATGCACGCGCGCATGCTTCACCGCCGCCAGCGCCTGAATCGAACGTGCCAGTTCGCCTTCCAGACCGCGCTGGAAGTTCAGCCGCTCCTGAAACTGTGTGGTCCCGAAGCGCTGCTTCTCCAGCAGCTCATAGCCCGTCGTGTCGCTGCCCGGCAGCCCCTGGGCCGCCAGACGCAGGCGCGCATCGTTGACCATGCTGGCCGGCACCATGATGGCACCACCGCCCTCGGTGTACCGGTAGGGCACATTCATCTGCACCAGCTGGGCGATGACGGCACCGCCTTCGCGATCGGGCAGATTGTTGTAGAGCACCTTCCAGTCCGGCTGCTGCGACCAGAGCCACGCCGAGACGGCAACGGCCCCCAGGGCAATGACACCCACGCCGGCCTTGATCTTGGTCGCGGTCGGCATCTGGGCAAACGGACTGGTGGAAGCGGGCAGGGTATTCGTAGCCATGACAGGTGTGGAAGTACTCATGGCGCACAGTATCGGTGAAGGCCGCCCGGGGAAATTCGCCAAATACCGGGCTGGATACCTGCTATTTCAGGGACGGTTTGCGCTACCCGTCACTACGATGTCGGCAACCGGCAAAATGGTTTGCCGTCAGGAAGGAGAATGGACATGAACGTGGAATTTCCCGGTTCTGCACTGAAAGCCGCCGCCGATGCTGCTGCCGCTGCCGCCCGTCCGGGTGGCGTGGGGAGCATCGGTGCCGCCTTCATGCCGGCCGGCACCGAGAAAACCGCCAGGCGCCTCGTTCGGCAGCCTGCTGATGGATGCGCTGCGCAGCGTCAACGATGCCCAGACTGTTGCAGACAGGCAGCAGCGGGCCTTCGAAGTGGGTGACGCCGGCGCAACACTGGAGAGCACCATGCTGGCCATGCAGAAAGGCCCAGATCGGCTTCCAGTCGGCCGTCACTGTCCGCAACCGCCTGGTGCAGGCGTATTCGGACATCATGGGGATGCAGGTGTAAACGAAAGGCCCCGGCAGGGGACGCATCGGCCGGGGCCTGAAAAGAGATCGGCAGAGTCTTGTCTGGCCTGTGTCAGTCGTTGCGCACCGCCCGAACCCGGCGCTCCACATCCATCACGTACACCTGCACCCGGCGGGCAATGGCCTCGGGCAGCGCCTCGAAGCGGCAGCTCACCAGCTGCTCCCCGTTGCCGTCGGGGGCGCCGATGCGGATGATCTTCAGGTCGCAGGGCAGGGGCGGGGGCGCGCACCCGCTCGATGCGCGAATGCGGCAGGGTCTGACCCACCTGCAGGGCGCCCTGGCTGGCCTGCCAGTAAAAGCACAGCCCGCCGGCCGACAGGTCGTGCAGGCGGCCGCGGGCCTCCTTCTGCTGGGGCATGCGCACCACCACCGTTGCGCCATCACCCTCCGGCGGCGTCACGCGGAAGGCGTCGCGGCGCTGGATGCGCCAGCCATGGTCCGGAATGGCGGCAATCAGCTGGCTGTTGTGGCCATCATCGCGCAGGCTCAGGGCGCTTACGGTCAGCTGGATCTTCACCGCGCCCGTCATGCCCACCAGCGTCAGCGGACCGGCCTCCATCAGTGCCTCGATATCCGCCTCGCTGCCGGCCATCGTCAGACGAAAAATCCTGCGCTTCCAGCCCTTCGATACGCGTGACCAGATGCAGCGCATCATCATCGGCACTGTAAAGCACCACGTGCTCACGGGCATTCTGCAGTTCGCGCAGCATCGCGCGTACCGCCATCGTTCCGGTCACGCGGAACTGGTCCAGCCCGTCCGCCAGGGACATGGGCAGAAAACCCGGCACGCGGCCGTGGTGGGTACCAGTGGAAGGAGAGGGCATGTTCATGATCGGTTCTGGCGCTGGTGCGAAACAGGGTGCCGGTCAGGGCACGCTGCAGGGGGAGGTCGGCCTGCGCGGAACGGTCCATCGGCCGGGTGGCCAGCATCGGCTGCACGCGCTGCCAGGCGGGTGAGGCAGCACGCTGGCGGATCAGCTCGTCCACACGCAGGATTTCACGAATCATTTTCACCCGCTGCCCCTCCAGCAGGGGCACAGGCATCCGGATACACGGTTCGCAGCTCCTGCCAGGCGACTTCCAGGTCCCGGGCCAGTTTCGGCAGCGCCGTGCGCAGCTGCTTCACCGTGTCCCAGTCGCCGCACCGTGCCGCAGCCAGCATGTGTTCGGCCAGCAGCAGTGCCTCGTCATACTGGGGTGGCAGCAGCAGCCCGTCTGCGCCGTCATCCGCATCCGTCACGCCACGACCCGCTGCCACGGCCGCCTGGGCTGCACGGGCGATCAGTGCCTGCACATCACGATGGGCTGCATCGCTCGCTGCAGAAGGGTGTGGCGTCCTGTCTGCAGGGTCTGCCGGAGCAGAAAAATCCCGTTCGAACGCCGCGCATCACATCATCGGTATAGACATCTGGACTCATGGGGCATCCGCTCCGTTCAGCTGCCGTAGACCTTCGTGTTCACCACCTGCGGGCGAATCTGCTGCCAGGCTTCGCGCAGGTCCTTCAGCAGGCGGGTCACTTCCTCGTATTGATCTGCATTGCTGTGCAGGTTGGCCTGCAGCAGGGTGCGCGTCATGTAGTCGTACAGCATGGCCAGGTTGGCCGAGATTTCGCCCACCTCCGGATCCAGCGAAGCCTTCAGCCCCTCCTCGATGATGCGGATGGCACGGGAGGTGGATTCCCCCGGGCTGCATGATTGCCGTTTCTCAGTGCCATCGTGGCCTTCATCACGGCCGTCACGGCACCGTCGAACAGCATCTCGACCAGCCGGTGCGGATCGGTCATGTGAACCGAACTTTCGATGTCCACGGTGTGATAGGCGGCAGCCGAAGCCTGGTGCATGCGTGCAAACATGGGGGAAAGTACCTGAAGAAGTCGAATCGGTGGGGCAGGATGCAAGACCGCCATGCTGCCATTCGTCGGCGACAGGCGGTCATCACATCCGGTGGAATCTCCCCCTCTTTATCGACGGATCGGGGGTCGACTTTAGGTGCGTGACCAAAGTGACGGGCTTTGGTGCCGCTATTCCGCGCAGGGAAAATCACGCTTTTCTGCGCGTCGGCCAGAAAGAACGCCCCGCAACGGGTGGGCCTGCCCTGTGCCAGCCTCCCCGGGGAGGTGGTGCAGATGCGGGCTGGCGACGTTGCGGGGCGCCGGAGGAGGCAGGCGGGCCTGCCGTCTGCGGATGCCGGGCTGTGGATCAGCGCAGCAGCGAGGCGATCGACGAGAACGAGCTGGTGATCTTGCTGATGTTGGTATCCAGCCGCGAGTACTGCTGGGTCAGGCGCTCCTCGGTACGGGCCAGCTGCTGGTTCAGCTGTTCGATGCGGGTGTTGCTGGCATCCAGGCTGCGCTGCAGGGCCTTTGTGGTACCACTCAGGCTGCTGCTGTCATCCAGCACTTCCTTCAGGCGCTCGCTCAGCTGGCGGGCCACCCCACCCAGCCCGCTGCTGCTGCCCGAGAGCAGGGGCGGCCGTGGCCGGGCTCATGCCGGCCGTGGCCGCCGCAGCCGGACTGGAGGTCAGCGCCTGGGCGCCCGGACTCGAAGTCGTGGTGTTGCTGCCGGGCAGCGGGAGCCGTGGCCTGCGCGCCCACGCCCGGCAACTGGCCGGCAAACAGCGTGCGCAGCCCTGTCCGGGTTGTTCAGCAGATCGTTGAGCTTTGCATCCTTGATGCTGAGCGCTCCCGTTGCGGTCCAGCTCGAAACCGGCCGATGACAGCCCATCCTGCCCCGGCTGGGCACGCACCAGGCTGCGGATCTGCGACTGGATGCGGAGAATCGTCGCATTGCCCTGCAGCGTACCCTGCCGTTTTGGTGGACGGGTCGTATTTCGTCTGGTCGGCAATCAGGCTGTTGACCTTGTTGTAGGCCTTCACGAAAGGCGTCCACATCCTCCTTCAGGCTGTCCTTGTTGGACTCGACGGACACGGTGACCGGATCCTTGTCCACCTTCTTCAGGTTCAGCGTCACGCCCTCGATCATGTCGGTGACCTTGTTCGAGGCGGACGTGGCATCCAGACCGTTGATCTGGAGTTTTGCATCACGGGCCACCTGCGTGCGCAGGCTGCCATTGGCACCCGTGGCTGCGGTGGCAGAAATGTCGAATGCGTCCAGACCGTTGCCCGTGGCGGTGATCTGGAAGGCATTTTTCGCGCCCGTGGCCGAACCCGTGAGCTGCAGGCGCACGCCAGTGCCATCCGTGATCAGGCTGGCACTGATGCCTGCATTGCTGCGGTTGATGGCGTCGCGAATATCCTTGACGGTAGCGTTTTCCGGGATGGTGATGTCCAGCGCCTTGCGTTCGCCATCGGCCGTGAAGCCGTTGCCGTTTTCATCCACACTGCCCAGCTGCACCGACAGCTTGCCGCCACCCACCACGGTATCGGCCGAGGCGAAGCTGCGCGTGGCCACCGCCTGACTCTGGGCCAGCTGCTTGACCAGAACCGAATGGTTGCCCATCGCGCCGCCCTTCGTGGCGCCGCCCGTGACCTGGATCTGGTCCTCGTTGCTGCTGGTGGCCGTGGTGGCCTGCCAGGTTTCCTGCCTGACCAGCTTGTCGGCAGCCGTCTGCAGCGCCGACAGGGGCGGATTTGACCGTGCCCCAGGCCGACAGCTTGGTATTGATGCCCGCCTGCTGCTTCTGCAGCTTCGTGACGGGCTCGCGCTCCACCGACATCAGCTGCGACACGATGCTGTTGACGTCCAGCGAACCACCCATTGCCGTGATCTTTGCCATATCAACCTCGATGATTCCGGAAGTCTGCTGCGGCTTCCGGGACCGTACGCATCCACGGGACGGATGTTGTACGGTGCCGGGCCGGCAGTCAGACCTCCTGACGGTTTTCGATGATCATCATATCGGCGTGTCCCATGACCTCAGAGGGCCACGCCGACCAGTGGGGCAGTTGCCATGCCTGCCGGCAGGGGGATGGGCCGATAAGCCGGGAAAGGCCCATCAAAAGAGGGGTAGGAGGAATCTGATTTTTCTGTGGGGAGCCAGACGGGGCAAAAATCCCTGCCCAATCCCCTGCCGGCGCCTTTTCTCCAGCCAGCGTTCCCTGAATGCCGGCCTGGTAAATGCACTCAAATGAAAAGGGCCGCATTCCGAAGAAAGCGGCCTGTGATTCTGCCGTGCAGAAGTCCCGGAGGGCAGGGCGCCGGTGTGTTGCCGGCGCCCGTGGTGATCAGCGCAGCAGGGAGAGGACGTTGTTGGGCAGGGAATTGGCCTGCGAGAGCATGGCGGTGCCGGCCTGTTGCAGGACCTGGGCGCGTGTCAGGTTGGCGGTTTCGGAGGCGAAGTCGGCATCCATGATGCGGCTGCGGGCAGCGGACTGGTTCTCGGCGCTGACCTGCAGATGTTTCGATGACGGCCTGGAAGCGGTTTCTGCACGGCGCCGAACTCGGCACGTTTGGCGTTGACCATGCCCAGCATCAGGTCCAGCTTGCCCAGCATGTCCGTTGCGGATGCAGCAGTCATGATACCTTGTTGGCACCGGTGGCGTTATCGATCACGTTGGTGATCGAGTGGCAGCACTCAGGTTTGCTGTCGTGACTGCAATCTGGTCGTTGGCCTCGTTGTTTGCACCGACCTGGAAAGTCAGGGCAGCATCGGACGTGAACAGCTTTGGTGCCGTTGAAGGAGGCGCTGGCCAGGTTTCGCTTGATTTCCTGTGCCAGGGCGTGGTACTCGGCGTTCAGGTTGGCGCGATCGGTTTCGGTGTTTGTGGCGTTGGCGGACTGGACAGCCAGTTCACGCATGCGCTGACCCATGTCGTTGATCTTGGACAGGGCGCCCTCGGCGGTCTGCGACAGGGAGATGGCGTCGTTGGCGTTGCGGATGGCCACATTCATGCCGCGGACCTGGGTGTTCATGCGCTCGGCAATGGCCAGGCCGGCGGCATCATCCTTGGCGCTGTTGACGCGCAGGCCGGTGGACAGGGCGCTGGACCGAGGTGGCCAGGGGACGGTGCGTGGCGCTCAGGTTGCGCTGGGCGTTGAGCGACATGATGTTGGTGTTGATCACTTGTGCCATGTTCGTTTGCTCCGGTGAGGAAGAGATGCGTTTGTGAGCCTGAGTTGATCCGGTTGCCCGGGTTGTGAGTCCTGTTCCCGCGTATTCGGTCTGGACAGCGGGAGACGCTCCCGATGACCAGAATATCGGCGGGTTGTGTGTGGGCTTGATGCAACAGGCAGCCGTTGGGTGGCGGGCAGACTGCCGGCCATCAGCCATGGCGCAGAAAAGGGGAGTTTGCTGCTTCAGATGCAGGGGTGCGTCAGGCGATAAC